>Ga0265295_1000041_pt1 | contig 263117 bp, 242 predicted proteins | sample Munlansysbiofilm_FD_192503 | JGI IMG/M metagenome (GOLD analysis project Ga0265295, IMG submission 192503) | Leachate microbial communities from a municipal landfill in Southern Ontario, Canada - Methane capture system biofilm | ecosystem: Engineered > Solid waste > Landfill > Unclassified ...
GCATGAAGGACCTGGATGCTGCAACTACGTGCAGCATGACATTTGTGGGGATTTTGTCTCATGGGAACTTCATAACTCCGACGTCATTCAGCGGGCCACGTAGTGGCATCGCAGAATCCAGGAAACAGGCCACGGATAAACACAGATAGCGCGGATGATAAAAGGCATGAAGGACCTGGATGCTGCAACTACGTGCAGCATGACATTTGTGGGGATTTTGTCTCATGGGAACTTCATAACTCCGACGTCATTCAGCGGGCCACGTAGTGGCATCGCAGAATCCAGGAAACAAGCCACGATGAAGGCAGATAACGCGGATGATAAAAGGCATGAAGGACATGGATGCTGCAACTACGTGCAGCATGACATTTGTGGGGATTTTGTTTCATGGGAACTTCATAACTCCGACGTCATTCAGCGGGCCACGTAGTGGCAGCGCAGAATCCAGGAAACAGGCCACGGATAAACACAGATAGCGCGGATGATAAAAGGCATGAAGGACCTGGATGCTGCAACTACGTGCAGCATGACATTTGTGGGGATTTTGTCTCATGGGAACTTCATAACTCCGACGTCATTCAGCGGGCCACGTAGTGGCATCGCAGAATCCAGGAAACAAGCCACGATGAAGACAGATAACGCGGATGATAAAAGGCATGAAGGACATGGATGCTGCAACTACGTGCAGCATGACATTTGTGGGGATTTTGTCTCAATGGAATGGCCCACCATGAATCATCAACTCTCAACCATAAATCATAAACTATTAACCAACAATATCTCATGTTTGCCCTAATCAAAGAACTCTTTTCTCTCCTTACTCCCAGCCAACGCCGACGATTCTGTAGCCTGCAGATTCTGGTTATTCTCATGGCCATTATGGAGCTCATGGGTATTGCCTCCATTGGTCCGTTCATGGCTTTGGTCGCTGATCCTGCTTTGCTTGATAAGCATATTTTTTTAGGCAAATTATATGCCTTCAGTGGTCTGGCCAGCCCCAACAGATTTTTATTTGCCACAGGAGTTGGGGTGTTGATCATGTTGGGTCTGGCTTCGATTATTTCCATTGTCACTACCTGGCGCATGTCTCTTTTTGCTTTTGGTGTGGGCACAGAAATAGCCGATCGCCTGTACCAACATTATTTAGCCCAACCCTGGCTTTTTCATGCCCAGGGCAGCAGCGCCCAGTTAACCAAACAAATTTCCACAGAAGCAAATCGGGTTACCCAACAAATTATCCAGCCTCTGATCCATTTTAACTCTCGTCTGGTCCTGGCGGTGTTGATCAGTGGGGCGATATTACTCTACAATCCCATTATTGCCTTAAGTGGTCTGGCCATTTTTGTCAGCGGCTATGTGCTTATTTATACCTTGGTTCGCCATCGCATCGCCTATCATGGTCGTAAAGTATCCAGCACCAATACCCAGCGTTTTAAGCTTATGAACGAGGGTTTTGGAGGGATCAAAGATGTGCTGCTTTTGGGCCGAAGCCGGTATTTTATTGAACAATTTAACAAAAGTGGGAAAGTTTTGGCCCGGGCCCAAGGGGTAAATAGCGCTTTAACCCTGGTACCACGCTATTTTATGGAGCTTTTGGCCTTTGGAGCCGTCATTGGTTTGGTGCTGCTCTTGTTAAAACTGCACCACGGTGTTCTCAGCCAAGCCTTGCCCATGCTGGCAGTCTATACCTTGGCTGGTTTCAAACTGTTGCCGGCTCTACAACAAATTTACGGCAGTGTAACACAAATCAAGGGGAATATGGCTGCTTTTGAATCCATTAAAGCAGATTTAGAAGCATCGGTTCAGGACAAGACCATGGTGGCCAGGGATAATGTTCATACCCATGCTCAAATACAGCTATCAACCCATCACATGATCCATCTCCAAAATATTACTTTTACTTACCCAGGAAAGGATACCCCTGCGTTAAATAATATCAATATTCAAATACCCATTAATGCTATTGTGGGTTTTGTGGGTGAGTCGGGATCAGGAAAATCCACAGCAGTGGACCTGATCTTGGGCCTTATTGAGCCGGATCAGGGGCAACTCATGTTGGATGAACTGGTTATTGGGCCGCAAAACAAACGTGCCTGGCAAAACAATATTGGCTTTGTGCCTCAAAGTATTTTCTTAAGTGAAGACAGTATTGCGAAAAATATTGCCTTTGGCCTTGATCCTCAAGCTATCAATATGGAGCAAGTTGAAAAAGCCATGCGACTGGCTTCACTGGAAGAGTTGGTCCACAGTCTGCCCCATGGCCTGGATACCAAGGTTGGAGAGCGGGGGGTGCAGCTTTCTGGAGGTCAGCGCCAACGCATTGGTATTGCCCGTGCATTGTACAACAATGGTCAGCTTTTGATTTTTGATGAAGCCACCAGCGCTTTGGATGGCATTACAGAAAAGGTGATTATGGATGCCATTCATGCCTTAAGTGGCCAGCGGACCATTGTACTCATTGCTCATAGGCTAAAAACAGTAAAGCATTGTGATCTTATCTATTTTATGGATCATGGCCAGGTGGTGGATCAGGGGACCTATGAGCAATTACTGGAGAGAAATGAGAGGTTTCAAAAAATGGCCAGGTTGGCGTAAACAATTTAAAACAGTTTTGCAGGTTGTAATGCCAACATGTCCCAAATGCACTTAATAGTTGGCGGGACTGATTACATAAGAAGTCATACCAATAAAGCGTTATTCCAAAGTAACTTTCAGACGTTAGTATATGATAATTTAATATCTGGCCATCGATATGCTGTAAAGTGGGGCAATTTTGTGCTAAATGAAGATGATTTCAATAATATAGCTCAACGTAAACTCGTGTTTTCAAACATAAATCCGATCAATCCTTCTGGCCGTAGCAAACTCATGCTAGACCATCTCCTTGGTGACTATTGTCACGCATACGGGTTAACGTACGTTTCCCTACGCTATTTTAATGCAGTTGTTGCAGACTCATCCTGTGCAATAGATGAAAATCATAATCCAGAAACACACCTGATTCCTCTTGTTCTGGGCATTCAAGACTCTATGAGGATATTTGGTAATGACTATGATACTTCAGATGGTACAGCCATAAGAGACTATCTGTATGGTATTGATATTGCCAATGCCCATGTCTTGGCTCTGAAATATTTGCTTCACAGTGGTGCATGGGAATGGCATAAATGCAAAATAAATTAAATGTCGTTTTTACAATTGATCGTAACTATATTCAACATTTTTGTGTTACCTGTACTTCTTTGTTGGAGAACAACCCAAATTTAGGTCGGATTTTTTTAGTGCATGATATGGAGTGCAATACTGATATTATCAAGGCTATAAATTTTTTGAATCAAAAATATAAGTGCTTCATTCATCAAATTACTCTCTCTGATACTATTTTTGATAATTTTAAAATATCACATCATTTAACAAAAGCTACTTATTTTAGGCTGTTACTTGCTGAAATCTTGCCGAAAGATATGGACAGGGTCTTATTTCTCGACGCTGATATTATTGTCAATGGATCTCTTGAGGAAATTGTCCATTCCAATTTTTCAAAGAACAGAGCAATATCTCATAGTGGTAAGCAAAATTTGCCTGCTGGTGATGAATATTATCTCTTAGCAGTTGACCACAAGTTAGGGGATAATCTACATTGGATGCGAAAAATTGGCTTCAAGGGTTTAAAGTATTCTAATGCAGGTGTGATGTATATAAATTTACAAAAATGGCGTTCATCAAACATGTCCAGGACGTTAATACAAAATGCCATTCAATATAATGAGTATATTCGCTGGTGGGATCAGGACGTTTTAAATATCACTTTTGATGGAGAATGGGGTGAGCTTGATTTCACTTTTAATGCTTTTGGGCTTCTTGCCGATGAAGGTAAAGATCATAAAATAATACATTATATTGGTTCATCCAAGCCTTGGCATTTTAGAAATAAGCATCCATATAAGCAGTTGTATTGGCAGTATTTAAAAATGACACCTTTTAAAAATTATACTCCAGTTGATCTTACTTTTTTCAACATCCTAAAATCATTGCTCCCTGCTTCATGGAAAAAAAAGATTAAATCAATACTTCAACTGTAAGCTATGTTTTTATTACCAGTAAGACCTAATAATTTCATGTTATATTTTTTTACTCAGCAGATAAGTGTATTGCTTGCGGTTTATAATTTTTATGAACAATAAAAAAATACTTGTTACCGGTGGTGCAGGGTTTCTTGGGTCCCATCTTTGTGATCGATTGCTAGAATGTGGGCATGAGGTGCTTTGTGTTGACAACTATTATACTGGCACCAAGAGTAATATTATCCATCTCTTGTCGCATCCTCATTTTGAACTGATGCGTCATGACATTACCTTTCCCCTTTATGTTGAAGTTGATCATATCTATAACCTTGCTTGTCCTGCATCACCCATTCACTATCAGCATGATCCAGTGCAAACCACAAAAACTTGCGTGCATGGATCCATTAATATGCTGGGGTTGGCCAAACGCATGCACGCCCGAATTTTGCAAGCATCAACCAGTGAAGTCTATGGCGACCCCGAAGTACATCCACAGCCAGAAAGCTATTGGGGGCGTGTTAATCCCATGGGCAGTCGCAGTTGTTATGATGAGGGCAAACGCTGCGCTGAAACATTATTTTTTGATTATCACCGTCAGCATGGGGTAGAAATAAAAGTTATGCGGATTTTTAATACTTATGGACCGCGCATGCATCCCCAAGATGGCCGAGTAATCAGCAATTTTATCATGCAGGCCCTTCAGGGGCACGACTTGACCATTTTTGGTGATGGTCAACAAACTCGCAGCTTTTGTTATGTGGACGATATGATTGAGGCCATGCTTCGATTGATGGAAAGTTCATCTCTCTTCACTGGCCCTGTCAATATTGGCAATCCGCAGGAGATAACCATATTGGAACTGGCTGAAAAGATTTTGCATCTGGTGGGTGGAAAATCAAAGCTGATTTTTTTACCTTTACCCTCTGATGATCCCAGGCAGCGTCAGCCCGATATCAGCTTGGCGAAATCAAAATTGGGTTGGGCGCCCAAGGTAGCCCTGGATGAAGGTTTACAGCACACCATTGCATATTTTCGTTCTATTGGGCTCAGCCCATCCCAGAACTGCTAGGACTTTTTTGCAGACCCTGTTAACTCGAAAACCATGATATGCCAAAAATTTCTGTGATTATGCCTCTGTACAATAGTGAGGACTATGTTGAGCAGGCTATACATAGTGTCCTTTCCCAAACCATGCGTGATTTTGAATTACTTGTCCTTGATGATGGATCAGAAGACAAAAGCATTGAAATTGTACAGAAATTTAGTGATAAGCGTATCCGGGTTGTTATTCATGCTGAAAATATGGGGGCGGCAAAGGCGCGTAATACACTTCTTGAAATCGCTACAGGTAAATACATAGCTTTGATGGATAGCGATGACCTAAGTTTACCCCAGAGATTTGCCAAGCAGGTTCGTTTATTGGATAGCCAACCACAGGCAGGAGGTTGTGGGGCATGGATTCAGATCTTGGGACGAAGGCCACATGCTCTTTGGAGATATCCTGCTGATCCTGATGCTGTGCGTGCCTGCATGTTGTTTGGTTCTCCTCTGGCTGCGCCAACTGTTATGGTGCGTACATCCATCTTGGCCCAACCTCATTTACAATTTGATTCGCGCTTTGAGCCAGCAGAGGATTATGATCTATGGGAACGAATTGCGAGGACATACAATTTGTATAATATTGCCGAAGTACTTGCGTTATATCGTATCCATTCGAGTCAACTCTCACAGCGTAAACGTAAAAAACAGCAAGACTGTTCCTGGAAAGTTCAATTGCGTCAGCTTCAGCAGCTGGGAATTAACCCCACGGAAATGGAAAAATCTCTTCATTGGGGACTTGGTCTTCAAGCTCCCGTGGCAGCAGATACAAAATATATCCAGGCCACAGAGCAATGGTTGTCTAAGCTTGTCAATGCCAATGACCAGCTCAATATTTTTTCCCCCAAAAGTTTTAATCAGGAAATCTCAAGGCGCTGGTTTCGGGCCTGCCGTACATCCGTTCAACAGGGCCACACAAGCTGGAATACATATGGGCAATCTTTATTGAGTTCTTGGGAGCCTGTGCGGTGGCGGCGAAAAGGACGCTTATTTTTGGATTGGTTATTGCCCCATAAGCGTATCTGGCACTGAGTTTATGCACCAAAGTTTAACCTGGAACATAGAGATACCATGAGACATTTGTTGTCTGGCTCACAAAAATTGAATGATCCAAAGATATTACCTGTCTATGTAGTGTCCCTTGAACAAGATATAAAGCGCCGTGCAATACTCAAGGAACAATTTCCTTTATTTTATGACCAGTTTATCCGAATCAAGGCTATAGATGGCAGAAAGCTGTCTGCTGACGAGTATTTCAACAAAACTTTACCATTTTTCAAAAAGTATAATCGCCCCATGTCCCCAGCTGAATTGGGTGCTACTTTGAGTCATATACAAGCCTTGGAAGACTTTTTAAAAACCAATGCAGCGTATGCCTTAATTTTAGAAGATGATGTGCTGGGCAGTGATGAGAATATCAGAGCAATTCAAAGCATGGCTTCATTTTTACCTGCACAGTCCGTACTTTTATGTGGCTTACAATATAATGATAGTATCTCCAAATTTCGACGTGGGAAAAAGGTAAAGTCTTTACCTCTCTATAAAATATCCACATTCAGTCACCCCTATGTGTGGGGATCCTACGCTTATGTGGTAACCAGGTTTTCTGCACAACATATTTTAGACAAGCATAGAAGCACATTGGTGTTATCAGATAAATATGATTATTTTATGGATGCCAATATGGAATTATATGTAACAATACAATTACAGCATCCTGAAAATAGAGAACTCAGTAATATTCAAGGTGATAGAGACAAAATTCAGGTACCCAAGAAGAGTTTTTTACAAAAAATAATGACACCGAACCTGCCCATAAAAATTGTGAAATTTCTCTGGCCCAGGCTGAAATTGTTGTTGACCATGATCCATAATGAAAAATTGCCGGAAAATTAAAAAACTGTTGGGTGATAAAGTTTTACATGCGATAGCATCGTCAATAAACTTTGATTTTTAGCCAGCCAGTGTATGTGTTTGAGACTATAGCACGAGGAGAAGTAAAGAAACAATGGTGCTGGTTTAATATGTTTTAGAAAAATAAAGTATTTAAAAATGGCTATGTTGTCGTAATCTTTTAACTAGGAATTATATATAATGCTAACCAAGTCCACAATCCTTGTTACCGGCGGCACAGGTTCCTTTGGTCATGCTTTTGTGCCCCTGTCTCTTGAAAAATATAATCCCAAAAAATTATAGTTTTTTCTCGGGATGAAATGAAGCAATGAGAGATGGCTAAAAAATTTGAAAATGAAGAACGTATTCGTTTTTTTATAGGTGATGTGCGTGACAAGGACCGTCTCTATCGGGCCTTGGATGGGGTGGACTATGTGGTCCATGCAGCGGCAACCAAAATTGTGCCTACGGCTGAATATAATCCTTTTGAATGTGTGAAAACCAATATTATGGGGGCCATGAATTTAATTGACGCCTGCATTGACAAAGGTGTCAAGGGAGTGGTGGCCCTGTCTATGCAGAGCCATTGGCAGAATATATATGCATTACGGAAGATAAAATTAAACGCAAATTGCGGGTCTTGGTCCTTAGTGATGATAAGTTTGGCAGAACCAAAGATACTTATCTTGCAAAGACCACATTGGCAGGTGCTGTAAAAGGGCATATAGTCGCAAATCATTGCGAACGACTATAGGGTGTCTGGTGATCCAGAAAGTTATAAATGTAATGGCACTGGGTAGCTATATCGGACAAACACATTCCCACGGGAAAGACATTTTACCCAGCGCGTCCTTACCTTGCCGATAGTAATATATGAGGTTTTATTATGGGTACTTATGCCAAAATCGTTAATCGTAAAATCAGGATCGCGGTCATTGGCTGTGGCCGGGTCTCCAAAAATCACTTTGATTCCATAGCACTGCATAGCGAGGATATGGAACTTATTGCTCTTTGTGATGATGATCCTGCTATTTTGGAAGCACAGCAAAAAAAATATCAAGTTCCAGGGTATCTGAACCTGGAAGAGCTTTTACAAAAAGAACAACCAGACCTCGTAACTTTGTGTACCCCTAGTGGCATCCATCCCGCCCAAACCATTTTATCTGCCAAATACCATATGCATGTTATGACTGAAAAACCTATGGCCACCCGGTGGAAAGATGGGGTTGCCATGGTCAAGGCCTGTGATAATGCTGCTGTGCGTCTTTTCGTGGTCAAGCAAAATCGGCGCAATACCACCTTGCAATTTCTCAAACGTGCTATTGATGAAAAGCGTTTTGGCAAGATTTATATGGTCCATCTAAATGTATTCTGGACGCGCCCCCAAGCCTATTATGACCAAGGCAATGGCTGGCGTGGCACTTGGGAGTTTGATGGTGGGGCCTTTATGAATCAGGCCAGCCATTATGTGGATTTGCTTGATTGGCTCATTGGTCCAGTGGAAAAGGTGCAGGCCATGATGAGCACTACCCGCGACATTGAAGTAGAAGACACAGGCGTCCTTAATGTAAAATGGCGTAATGGCGCTTTGGGATCCATGAGTGTGACCATGCTGACCTATCCTAAAAATTTGGAAGGAAGTATCACCATTTTGGGTGAAAAGGGCACGGTGCGTGTAGGTGGAGTAGCAGTCAATGATATCCAGATTTGGTTGTTTGATGAGCCTCAAGACTATGATGAGAAAATTCAAACTGCCAATTATAAGACCACTTCGGTTTATGGGTTTGGGCACCCACTTTATTACAAAAATGTCATTGAAGTGCTGCGCGGAGAAGCAGAGCCAGAAACAGATGGTCGAGAAGGCTTAAAATCTTTGGAAATATTGATAGCTGCCTATCTTTCGGCCCGGGATGGTAAAACCATTTCTCTGCCCCTGGAATACTAACATTATCCTGGATATGTGATGAGCATTTTTATTCATCCCACAGCCATTGTTGATGATGGGGCATGCATTGGCGAAGGTTCTCGTATTTGGCATTTTGTCCATGTGTCCGGCGGCGCCCACATTGGGAAGAATGTTTCTCTCGGCCAAAATGTTTTTGTAGGTAACAAAGTCACTATTGGCGACCAATGTAAAATTCAAAATAATGTCTCGGTCTATGACAATGTAACCTTGGAAGACGGTGTTTTTTGTGGTCCAAGCATGGTCTTTACCAATGTTTGCAATCCTCGCGCTTTTATTGTGCGTAAAAATGAATATCGCAACACTTTGGTGCAAAAGGGTGCTACCCTTGGCGCTAATTGTACCATAATTTGTGGGGTAACCATTGGAGAATTTGCCTTCATTGGTGCAGGGGCTGTGGTTACCAAGGATGTTCCAGCCTATGCCTTAATGGTAGGGGTGCCAGCAAAGCACATTGGCTGGATGAGTGAATACGGTGAGCTGTTGGATTTACCCCTTAGAGGTGACAGTCAGGCCATTTGTCGTCAAACAGGTACTAGATATAGGCTTAATTCAGGAAAAGTAATCAAAGCAGAGTAAGTGGGGGCTCTTATGCAGGTTGAAGCTATTTATAAAGATGGTAAATTTATTCCATTAGATCCCTTGCCAATGATTGAAGACGGTAAAAGATTAATTATTCAAATAGTTCAATCAACTCCATCGACAAAACAGCAGGTAGATCTTCCTAAGTCTATCACCCATGTGCGGCAGGAGATTCTCGGTGATGTATTGGATAAATATATAGGCAATGAAAAGCAGCTTGCTCATAAAGATATTTGGCATGAACACATAGAGGAAAAATATTTTGCAAAGTAATCAGCATTTTATTTTAGATGTAAGTTGTTTGCTTGATTTTTGGTTGGGAGGGACAGAATCTGAAGTTTTGACCTATATCTTTGATCTGGCACAAGCTGGGGAAACATCTTTGTGGATGGCAGCATCTTCTTTGCCTATTTTGCAATATGTAACTCAACAACGTTTGAAAACTCTTGGCGTTGCTTCTGAGGAGGCCAAGACTAAAACACAATTGTTATTGACCGATCTACTCCAACGAGTGGGAGTGTTGACAAATTTTGGTCATGCCCAAGCACAAGTTTTACAGCAGGCCAGTGACTATGAAGATGCTCAAATTGCTGCTTGTGCTGCCAACTTACCTAGTGCGGACGTAGCCATTATTACTTTGGATAAGACCTTTGATACTCTGGGGCAGGTGAGCAAAATTACCCCTCATGAAGCTTGGCAAAAAATTAATCAAGGTCAAAAAATAAGTGCCGACTCTTTGCCTTTTATTGATTTGCCACAGCAACAGACAAAAATTTTATCCAAGCTTGAGGCAGGTATTAGCCAGGTTTTGTTTCATGGGAAGTATATTCTTGGCCCTGAAGTAACTGAGCTGGAAAAAAGACTAGCTGACTATGTTGGAGTAAAATATTGTATTACTGTGGCCAATGGCACTGATGCCCTGCAAATCGCACAAATGGCTCTGGATATTGGTCCAGGTGATGAGGTTATTATCCCGGGATTCACCTTTATTGCCACAGCAGAAACCGTAGCCCTTTTGGGTGCCAAGCCAGTGTATGTGGATATTTGTCCTCAAACTTACAATTTGGATCCAACCCTACTTGAGGCTGCCATCACTCCGGCAACGCGAGCAATTATACCCGTGAGTCTTTACGGACAATGTCCTGACTTTGATGCCATTAATGCTATAGCAGGAAAATATGGCATACCGGTTATTGAAGATGCAGCTCAAAGTTTGGGGGCTACCTATAAAGGGCGTAAAAGCTGTAGTCTTTCCACCATGGCTTGCACTAGTTTTTTCCCCAGTAAACCTCTTGGTTGCTATGGTGATGGTGGAGCTATTTTTACCAATAATGATGAATTAGCTGTAATTCTGCGTCAAATTTCCCGTCATGGCCAAGATCGACGTTACCACCACATTCGAATTGGCGTGAATAGCCGCTTAGATACTTTGCAGGCTGCTATTTTGCTGCCCAAGTTGGAAATTCTGGATAAAGAAATGGCATTACGCAACCAAGTAGCCCATAAATATATGGAGCTGCTTGCCTGTCATTCCCGTGAAAGCAGGAATCTAGTCCTCCCTCACATCGAATCCCACAATACCAGTGCCTGGGCCCAATTTACTATTCAGGTTCAGAATAGAGATGAACTTCAAGCAAAGTTAAAGGAGCAAGGAGTCCCTACTGCTGTGCATTATCCTATACCTTTAAATAAACAACCTGCTGTAGCAGATTCCAATGTAGCTTTACCTGTTGGCGATGCTGTGGCTCAAAGAGTGATGAGTTTGCCCATGGGACCATATATGTTGGAAGACGATATCCAAAAAATAGCAAGCTTGATAACTATATGATTTATTTAGTATTGCTTGTATTTTAATCAGTACAATACTCACAACTCGATACAAGTATAATGATATAGGGTCATGACTAGAACAGAGGGTTTTCTCTACACATTTTTAAGACTATTTTGTACAAATCTTCGTACCTATGATTAAACCGGAATTCACAATCCTTCAAATTGTGTTTTTACATCCCTCTGAAACGAATCAGACAAGTCTTGGCATAGGTCCAAAAACTTTCTATTCCGTTAATATGACAATATTTATTAACAAATTCGTTTTCTCCGTGTTGCACTCGATAATGCTTTTGATAGCCAAGGTCCACAAGACCATTATAGCCGCGCCAGCCGTCAGAATGAATAACACTTTCAGGGCCTACCCGACCTCGAATAACACCTTGCAAGGTAGCTCTGGAGCAGTCGGGGACTATTTCTGTATAAACTACGGCCTTGTCTTTTAACGAGGCCAAATACAATGGTTTTTCCTCTGGCTCTTCGCCCTCTAAGGTCACGAACACGGCGAGCACCAATAACTTTCATCAACCTCAACCTCGCCAGAAACAGGCGATTCAGCTTCACAGGCAAGGGCAATTCGTTCTCTTATTCCCTGTAATAACCTGTTTACAGTGTTTCGGTTTAAACCAGCAACCTGGGCAATTTGAGTGGCATTTAAATCCACACAAAAAAGCCAGACTAATTGGCGAAATTTAGCTTCAGAAATTTTTGAACGATGAATATACTTGTTTCTTGTTGCCATAACTAGACTTTAGCCTTTTTTTGGCCTCTGTAAAGAAAACCTATCCAATATTTTTAAGATAATGATACAGTTGGATATGACAAGCAGGTAAAGCCTCTGTGGAGATGAATTGCGGATTACTTGTACAATTTTATACTTAGTGTGATGGATGCTTTGTGCGGGTTGCTTTAGGTGCGTGACAAATGAGTAAAATTATTCACATTGGTGATAACAATGAATTTATTCCTCCATTTATAGAATTTATTAAAGATAATTTTGACTTTCAAAAACATCACTTTCATTTAAGATCGGGTATGGCGGAGGTGGTAAATTATACTAATGTTAGTGTGTACGAGCATACAGTTTTAAAAGGATTGAAATATTATATACTGGCACTAATAAAAATGCATAGAGCAGATAAAATAATTCTACATGGTCTTTTTGATATAAAATTGGTGTTCTTTCTAGCTTTAACTCCCTGGTTGTTGAAAAAATGTTACTGGGTAATGTGGGGTGGGGATTTATACCAATACAAATTTGGTAAAAAAAACAAATACTGGTGGTGCGGAGAGTTTTTTCGTCGTCGAGTAATTAAAAATATTGCTAACTTAGTGACCTATATTAAGGGAGATGTTGAGTTAGCTAGAAGGTGGTACCAAGCTCAAGGCGTGCATGTTGAGTGTTTGATGTACCCGAGTAATATTTTTAAGGACTATCAACTAGAGAAAAAAGTATCAGAAGTAACCACTATTTTGGTAGGTAATTCAGCAGATCCAAGTAACAATCATTCTGAAATTTTGCATAAATTGATCGAGTTTAAAGATAGGAACATAAAGGTTATCACTCCACTTTCCTATGGCAACCAAGCTTATGCCAAGCAGGTAATTACAGAGGGCAAAAAACTTCTTGGTAATAGATACCAAGCATTAACAAAATTTGTTCCTTTTGAAAAATATCTTGAAATTTTGGCCCAGGTGGATGTGGCAGTTTTTAATCATAAACGACAGCAGGCAATGGGTAATACCATAACCTTACTTGGCTTAGGCAAAAAAGTTTATATACGAAGTGAAGTGTCGCAGTGGAAATTATTTAAAAACCTGGGAATAGTTGTTCATGATGTTGAAAAGCTGAATAAAACATTGTTTTCAGATACTAAAAAAAATAATAAAAATAATAACACAAAGGTGAAGGAGTATTTTTCAAAAGAAAACTATCTGAGCCAGTTGAAAGTTTTTTTATAGGCTACATACTATGGCGTATTACACTGAAGATCAGCTGAAAGCGTTGGGTTTTAAATATTTAGGAAAGAATATAAAAATTAGTGATAAGGCGTCTATTTATGATTGCGATCAAATAGAAATTGGTGATAATTCACGAATAGACGATTTCTGTGTGATATCAGGGAGGGTTGTTATTGGGCGATTTTGTCATGTAACACCTATGTGTTTAATAGCGGGTGGTAGATTGGGAGTTTTTTTTGATGATTTTGTTACCTTGTCCTATGGTGTGAAGATATTTTCACAGTCTGATGACTACACTGGGGCGACGTTAACAAATTCTTTAATACCTAAAAAGTTTAAAAATGAGTTTTTTTCTAAAGTCGTACTTAATAAACATGTTATTGTTGGGGCAAATTCTTTAATACTGCCAGGTGTAGAAATTGGTGAGGGTTGTGCAATTGGTGCTGCAACAACTATTTTAAAAGATACTAAGCCATGGGGTGTATATATTGGATGCCCTGCAAAACGAATTAAAGATCGTAAAAAAGATTTGTTACTACTTGAAAAACAATTTTTAATTGAACATAGTTTATGATCTATTTTAATCGCCCCCCTACACTGGCAATGAAGATCAGTATGTCGTCCTTCAAGCCATGTGTTCCAGTAAAGTTTCTGGTGACGGTGAGTTTTCAAAAAAATGTCAGCTTTGGTTTGAAAAAAACTCCCGTATTTAAAAACATTGCTTACCCCTTCTTGTACCGCTTCTTTGGAGATGGCGGTTATATTGTACAATATTCAGCCTGGCGATGAAGTTATTAGTTATACTTTTGTTAGCACAGCCAATGCCTTTGTCCTTCATGGTGCCAAGATAGTATGTGGATATTCGACCTGATACTATGAATATTGACGAGTCGCTTGTCGAATCAGCCATAACTTCTAAAACTAAAGAGCTATTGTTCCAGTTTATTACGCAGGAGTAGCCTGTGAAATGGATATAATTATGGATTTAGCTAGAAAATAATTTTAAAGAGTGCTGAGAAAATACTCTGCACTGGTCATGGCCCAATAAAAAATATAGTAATGAATAAAACAGTCGTCTATATTGCGAGAATCAATCGAAATTTATTTCCAGGTGTGGAAAAAAAGATAATTCAAACTGTTAATGTCCTTGAGAACAATGGATATGCAACAGAGTTGTATTTAATTGATTCAGATATAGGAAAAATATCTATTATTCATTTTTTAAAAGCAATTTGGAAATCAAGCTCAAAAAAAATTATTATTCGCAATGATTTTTTTTTATTTTTGGCCTTTTTCATTTTGATTTATAGGCGATTACAGGGTTGTCGAATAACAATAGATATTCCAACGCCAATAATTACTGCATTGAAAGAAATAAAAGACGTAAGAAGCATTAATAAATATATCAAAATTATTTTATTTCATATTATCTATCCTTATTCTCTATATCCTGCCACCAAAGTTTTACAATATGCAGAGGAGTCCGGTTATTTTTCATTTGGTATAAAATCAAAAATTAAGTTAATTGCTAATGGTATTGATGTAAATTCTATACCCTTGTGTCAATCAAGCAATAAAAAAAATGAAGAGTTGATCTTTATTGGAGTAGCGACCCTAGCAAATTGGCATGGATTTGATCGATTGATCCGTGGTATATATCAATATATTAATGCTAATATGAAGAATAGGTCAGCCATAAAATTCATTATTGTGGGTGATGGTCCTGCCCGACAAGAATGGGAATTGTTGGTGAAGCAGTTAAACTTAGATCAAGTTGTCAAATTTATGGGCTACAAGGCAGGTATTGAATTAGACCAATTATTTGATCAGGCAGATGTGGCAGTGGCATCTCTTGGTTTGTATAGAAAAAATCTTAAAATGGCTTCCGATTTAAAAAAACGTGAATATGCAGCACGCGGACTTCCATTTATTGCCTGTGGTGCTGATATTGATTTTAGCCCTAACCCTGATTTTGTAAAACTTATTCCCAATGACAATTCAGTTGTGAATATTGCGGATATTATTTTATGGCATGCAGGTTTAGGCAGTCAGGGGCAGCCTGTTCAAATTCGAGAATATGCTAAGCAAAAATTAGATTTTTCTGTAAAAATAGCGGAGATGCTCTAAGCATGATCAGTGTTATCATGGGCACGCATCGCCTTGATCCGCATCTGGCTGAAGCTATTCAATCTGTTTTAAATCAAACATTTTCTGAGTTTGAATTTATTATTGTGCCCAACGGTCCAGAAGCAGAAAAGTTAAAGACATATATCCAAGAGCAATACTCTGATCAAAGAATCAATATTATCACATCCTCTATTCCTCAACTTGCCCATGCCCTAAATCTTGGTTTGGACCATGCCAAATATGATTTAATTGCGAGAATGGATGCAGATGATATAGCCTATCCAGATAGGTTTGACAAACAAATCAAATATTTATTTGAAAAATCTCTGGACATGGTTGGCTCTAATCTGGAGCTAATTAATGAAGAAGGTGTTTGTATTGGCACCAGAATATTGCCCAGGGGCAGCCGCATAAATCAACTGCTGCCTTATAAAAATTGTTTTGCACACAACACATTATTGGTTAAAAAAAGTATCCTTATACAGGCTAGAGGATATAATTCTGGTTTTAATTCAGAGGACTATGATTTGTGGCTCAGGCTAAAACGAATGGGAGTTCGCTGGGACAATATGCCAGAACCTCTTGTGCAGTACCGTATTCATGACCAGGCATCCCAAAGAAAACTATTGGGCTATGCTGAAGCTGCGGGCTATTCTTTACGAGAATTTATTTTAAAAAAATCTTTTAGAAATTTTTTAGCCATATTTGTTCATTTGGGTAAGGCTCTAGTCAGACCTCGTTAAAAACATAGCTCCACCGTCGAAATTTCGAAGTGTCTTATACATATTGGCTATAAAATCCGGTAAGAATCAAAATTAATTTTAAGATTGCATATATTTTCTAGGCAGTAAGAAAATTTAGTTAGTTTTATCTTGATTTGACTGTAATAGAGTACATGGAAAGCAGTTTTTTATTTTTTCGTTGTGACATAAATTGTATCTAACCATAGTGAATTATTTATGCGCATATGTATTTTAGGACCTGTAGCCAAAGAATCACTTCTTTTTCGGCGTGATCTTATACTGGAACTTGTGGCCCGTGGACACACTGTCTTTGTTTTTTGTGCTGATTGTAATGAGGAAACACACCAGCTCATTCAATCCTTTGGTGCGCAACCTGTCCATTATTCCTTGAATCGCGGTGGTGCCAATCCCATTGCTGACCTACGGTCTCTTTTCCAATTACAAAAACTTTTCAAAACAATACAACCTGACATGGTGTTATCCTGTTTTGTCAAACCTTCCATTTATGGCTCTATTGCTGCAAAGCTGGCAGGTGTTCCCAAGCGTTTTGCCATGTTGGAGGGTTTGGGCTTTGTCTTTACAGAGTTACCCACTGGTGTTTCTTGTAAACAAGCCTGGCTGAAAAAAATACAAATTTTGTTGTACAGACTGGCTTTGCCGTACATTGATACCCTTATTTTTCTTAACCATGATGATCCTGTGGATTTATTGGAACGCAATAATTTACAGGCAAAACATGTGGAGGTGCTGGGGGGCATTGGCCTGGACCTCAAAGAATATCCCTATACGGCACCACCTGTGCATCCTGTGCGCTTTGTTTTTATTGCCCGGCTCCTGGCTGAAAAGGGAATTTTTGAATATATAGAGGCAGCCAAACAGGTAAAAAAACACTATCCTGAAGCTGAGTTTGTAGTGCTGGGTGGTTTGGATGAAGCTAATCCAGGGGGATTGAAGCAGGAGAGGTTACAGGAACTTATTGATTCAGGTGTAATTATCTATCCTGGCTATGTCAGTAATGTAGTTGAGTGGATAGCTGGGTCCAGTGTCTTTGTTTTGCCATCGTATTATCGAGAAGGCGTGCCCCGCAGTACCCAAGAAGCCATGGCTGTTGGTCGGGCAGTAATTACCACAGATGTGCCGGGTTGTCGTGAAACTGTTGTGCATGGTGTTAATGGATTTTTAGTACCCAAGTGGAATGCTTTGGCTCTGGCAGAAAAAATGATGTATTTTATGGAGCATCCTGAAGAAATCACCACAATGGGGCTTGCTAGTCATAAGCTGGCTGTGGAAAAATTTGATGTTCGCCAGGTCAATGAGCGCCTGATAAAGATACTAGGTCTGTAACGTTGTGATGGTTGCGACTGCTGGATAACCCTTTGAACTGGTAGTCATCCCCACAAAGTATGCATAAATATCCACCAATGTCATGCTGCGCGAAAGTTGCAGCAGCCACGCCTTTCCTGGATTCTGCGATTTCACTTCGTGAAACGACAGAATGACTTGAAGAGTGGAACGTGATTATGGCCACCAATGTCATGCTGCGCGAAAGTCGCAGCATCCATGCCTTTTTTTCTTTGTCATCCTGCACGTAGTTGCAGGATCCATATCTCTTGATCTTTTCATCTGTAAATGGATTCCTCGACTCCGCTACGCTCCGCGCGGAATGACTTGGGCGGCTATATTTGTCACTCTGCGCGTAAGTCGCAGCATCCATGCCTTTCCTGGATTCTGCGATTTCACTTCGTGAAACGACAGAATGACTTGAAGAGTGGAACGTGATTATGGCCACCAATGTCATGCTGCGCGAAAGTCGCAGCATCCATGCCTTTTTTTCTTTGTCATCCTGCACGTAGTTGCAGGATCCATATCTCTTGATCTTTTCATCTGTAAATGGATTCCTCGACTCCGCTACGCTCCGCGCGGAATGACTTGGGCGGCTATATTTGTCATGCTGCACGTAATTGCAGCATCCATGCCTTTCCTGGATTCTGCGATTTCACTTCGTGAAACGACAGAATGACTTGAAGAGTGGAACGTGATTATGGCCACCAATGTCATAATGTCATGCTGCGCGAAAGTCGCAGCATTCATGCCTTTTGCTCGTCACCTGGCAGTAGCTTCAATTCCTTACTGCACCAAAAGTTGTGAAAATGTTGCAATATCCCAGCCAGGTACGTAGCGGTTCAGGGTTTCTAAAATGGCTATCACCAAAAACCCTATGTGCAGGTAAGAAAAAACAACACCCAAAAACATCAGCCCTTTAAAACGCATGGGGTTATCCGTACACAGCAGCCACGCCGAGCAGAGCAGGGCCAAAGCAAGACCAGCCAGGCTGACCAGGGCAGGGTACCAGATTTGGGGTAAAAAGAGATTAAAAATACCTTGCAGACTAAAAAAAAGCCAGGCCAAAACCATAAAGGTCAGGACGCCTGCGAACAAATGGCCTTTGGCCAAAAATAACGGGGCATAGCGATAATAATCCCGGCCCCAATCATCTTTGTTGCGTCTAAGCACCACATAGCCAAGGCCAAGGCTGGCCGCCAGGAGCACAGAAAGAGGAAGCCATAAACAAACCACAGGCCAAAGAGCTGAGGCCAGAGGGGGGATAAAGGCCGGGCTTTGCCAAGGAAGGTTGCGAAAAGCCACAAGGCTGATGACCACAAGACTCCAGTACCCATATTTGAGGGCCAGGTTGGCCACCACACCCAGAAAAAAATGCGCTCCTTTATTTTTCCGTGCTTTTTTCCAGGTCAAATCATAGGCAAGGTACAGAAGCGAGCCGACCACAGGTACACCAAGGCCAGCCAGGATGAGTATTCTGTGCGTGCTGACCAGATCATGGGTCCACAAGGGATGGTGAAGTAAAAGTAATCCCCATATGGATAGCAGTACCCAAAAAAGCGTGTGCCCCATGATCCCCATACGAGATATTTGCCGGGCACAGCGGGAAGGAAAGGGTTTACCGGTTATAAGGCTTCCCAATTCAGCACACAGGGAGAGCAGTGGTGCACCCCAAAAAAGACCAGCCACCAGAAAAATCAGGGGCAAGACAGCAAAAAACCAATATGGAAGGCTAAAGGCCATGGCCACCTCAAATAGGATAATATGAATTTTTAGACCCAGGGAAACGCTGATTAATTCTGTCATTGCGAGGACTGCGAACGAAGTGCGGCAGAACGTGGCGCTTCGCTAATCCATAATAGTGATAAGTCGAGGATTCTGGATTAGCGCAGCGCTTCCCGCTTCGATTCCTCGCGTTCGCAATGACTTGTTTCGATTTAATCAGTGCCTACCAAGTTCCAGGCTTTTTGCCTGAAAAGGGGCCAGGAGGCAAGACAGGCTTGTCTTGTAAATTACCCTGAACTTTTCTATATTCTTTTTTGGTCCGGGGTCTGAAACGTACGGAGAAGCAATGCGATCTGGGCTGATATTTTTCTGGGGCATCTGTGTGGGGATGCTCGTGGTGCTGGGCGGGTTACGTCTGGCTCCAATACTTTATTACCAGCAACTTGATTTTTTCCTTGCCAATTTTTCTCCACAAAAATTGAAGGAACTTCGTGTAGTACATGAAGGTTTGCAGGTACTTTTGCAGACACCCCAAGAATCCAGATCTGTCCTCCGTGGTCCTGTTGTGCCCCGTATTCGTCTCATGCGCACAAACCTGGTCATAGCTTTGCCCGAGCCAGCGGGGTTGCTTGTTGCACCTGAGGCCCAGGCTGTATTTTGCCCGGTGCAATTGGCCTTTCAGACCACACCAGCCGCTCCTGCCAAGGCACAACCAACAGTACCCAAAAATATACCTCAAACCACGGTGACTCAAGCTGCACCTGGTAAGCCCCACGGGAACAAGGCCAATCCAGTACCTCCGGCCACGGTCAGTAAAAAAACAATCACGGCTTTGCCGACATTGCCTCCAGACCAACTCTATGCCCAGGCCCTGCAAGCCTATGACCAGGGTCGTTATCATCAGGCAAGAACACAATTTGCCGAATTTATCCAGGTCTTTCCCAAGCACAACCTGGTGCCCAATGCCTGGTACTGGACTGGAGAAACCTGGTATGCCCAGGGAAAATATGATCAGGCTCACCAGGTCTTTCATCAGGTGCTCAACGCCTTTCCTGGTCACCACAAAAGTGCGGATGCTCTTTTAAAAATGGCCTATAGTCAGATGCGCATGGGCAAGATGCAGCAAGCCCGGACTTATCTTGATCAACTTGAGGCGACCTACCCCAAGTCCAATGCTGCTCGCCTTGGCCGACAAGAGCGTAGCCAGCTCCATGGTGGGCTGGGCAGTACTTGGCAGGTGACATGATATGGATGAGTATTTCGCCTCCTTAGCTCTGCGTTATACGCGCGGACTGGGTCCGAGAACCTGGAAACGTCTTTTGGATCATTATGGAAGTGCTGCCCAAGCTGTGCAACACTCTACACACTGGTCTGAAAAAAAGCTGGTCAGCTCCAAGGTGCACAGTGAATTTTTATCACGAGCCTGGCAAGAACTGGCCGAGGTGGAACACGGTGCAGCTGATACTTTGGGCCTGAATCGAGTTCTTTATCATCAGCCGGAATATCCTGAACTCTTGCGCCATATTCCTGATCCCCCACTTTTTTTATACACCATTGGTGACCTGAGCCTTTTATCGCGGCCCTGTGTGGCTGTGGTAGGGTCCCGCCAGGCTTCTCGTTATGGACAAGGCATGGCTGAATCCATTGCTGCCCAGCTCAGTAAGGCCGGGATTTGCGTTGTTTCTGGTTTTGCCCACGGTATCGACCGGGCTGCACATCAGGGCGCTTTGCGAGAAATCGGTTCAACCATTGCTGTTCTTGGCACAGGACCGGATTTGATTTATCCTGCCACCAACAAGGATTTATGGCGTCAGATCAGTGCTCAGGGCCTGATTGTTTCAGAGTTTGCCCCTGGCACCAAACCTGAAGGAAATAATTTTCCGCACCGAAACCGCATTGTCAGTGGTCTGGCCCTTGGTGTATTGGTGGTCGAAGGTGCCCTGGCCAGTGGGAGTTTGATTACCGCGCGTCTGGCCCTGGCTCAGGGGCGAGAAGTCTTTGCCTTGCCAGGTCCTGCCAATTTGAAAACCTATCAGGGCTGTCACCAGCTCATTCGTGAAGGTGCTGGTCTGGTCCAGGATGCTGCGGATATTCTTCAGGAGCTTGAGCCGGTACTGGGGCGAATAGTGTCTGGGGCAAAAGTGGAGTCTGTCCCTCAAAAAGAACCCACTGATCAGGATCAACTGGTTATTTTTCGTTATTTACATACCCAGGGCCCAACACAAATTGATGCCTTGACCCGACATGTACACTGGCCGGCAGACAAGGTCAGTTCCATATTATTGCTCATGGAAGTGCAAGGTTGGGTTGTTCAACATCCTGGAATGGTCTATTCCCTCGGAACATAAATTAGTGCGCAAAAGGACAAAGATATGCAAAAAATACCCCTGAAGACTGCCCAACCAGACATGATTCTGGCTAAAGCCGTTGTTCGTGATAATGGAGTGGTGCTGATAGCTGCGGGTACAGTGCTCTCATCTTCTTTGATTTATCGTTTGGAGAACATGGGTATTGAGCAAGTTGTGGTGGAGGGAAGCTCCCTGGATGCACAAGGCAATGCTGAGGAGTTGGCCCAGAAACGAGAACGACTCAATTATTTATTTCGAAATTTTAAGGATGACCACTACATGCAGCAGGCTAAAAAAATCATTGATGATTACTATGTCCAGCGCAGCATGGCCCTGGCCGCACGTGCCCAGAAGGATGGAGGCACGGCATGAGCAAAAATTTACAGACCAAACAAAAGGGCCAGATCCTGGCGGTCAAGGATTTGCCCACCCTGCCTGGAGTATTACACAAAGTCACAGCTTTGGTCAGTGATCCTGATTCCTCCATAGATCAGATCAGTAAAGCCATTTCCAAAGATCAGGTTCTTTCGGCCAAAGTCCTTAAAATGGTGAATTCACCGATTTATGGTTTTCCTGGTCGGATTGGTTCTATTCAGCACGCCCTGGTTCTTTTGGGCTTTAATGTGATCAAGGGGATCATTATTTCCACTTCGGTTTTTGATGTTATGAATGAAAACATGAAGGGCCTGTGGGAACATAGCCTGGGCTGCGCCCTCGCCAGTGCAGCCATTGCCCGGGCTTTGGAGTGCAAAGATCCAGAAGAATATGCTGTGGCCGGACTTTTACATGATATTGGCAAGGTTGTGGCAGTGGTCCAACTGCCTGAAAGTCGGGCCGCCATTGATGCTCTGGTCAAGGACAAGGACCTGGCTTATCGTCAGGCAGAAAATGAAGTCTTGGGTTTTGCCCATGACCGTATCAATATGTGGCTGAGCAATCATTGGAATTTACCAGCTAATTTAAAAGAAGGGCTTGCCTATCATCATCGGCCCATGTCTGCGACCTTGTACCCCAAAATTGCTCAAGTTGTGCATGTGGGTAATTTTTTAACCCGTGTTTTTGAAGTGGGTAATGGAGGAGATGACCAGGTCAGCCCCCTTGATGAAGGGGTATTGGAGGCCTTGGACTTAAGCCCACAGCTTTTGCACAAGGTTATGGCTGAACTGGAACACGAGCTGGTGGATTTACTTTGAGGGAGTCTATGGCCAAGGAGAGCAAGCATTTTTTTCTGGTTACAGCTGATCCGGTCCTGGAAGGCAGTTTGCGCGCCTTGTGGCCAGAAACCGAGATTAAGTGGACCTCTTTTAGTCGGGGTACTTCAGCCCTGGAATTTCTTTTTTCTGATCCTCCAGAGCTGTTGGTGGTTGACCAGAATTTACCCGATGTATCGGGATCAGAGCTGGTGCATTTAATCAAGGGTGAAAATGTCTATCGTCAACTGCCTGTGGTTTTATGTCTAGATAATGAAGCGCGTATTGCTGACTTGGATTTACGCACGCTGGAAATAGATGATTTTTTGATTAAGCCCGTGACAGCAGATTTGGCTCGTGGCCGTCTGATCCTGGCTTATCATCGGGCCACCCGGGAGCTGGATGCCAGTCCCTTGACCAAATTGCCGGGCAACACCTCCATTATCCATAAAATTCAAGATTTGATTGATCGCCAAGAAGATTTTGCCCTGGTCTATATTGATCTGGACCATTTCAAGTCCTTTAATGACAAATATGGTTTTTCCCGTGGGGATGAGGTGCTGCTCATGACCGCCAGAGTTATTGTCAATACCATCCGGGGATTCATGGGCGCCAATACTTTTGTCGGCCATGTCGGGGGCGATGATTTTGTGTTTATTGTTCCCCCGGACAAGGCCCAAAGTGCTTGCCAACAGGTTATTGATAATTTTGATTCCATTGTTCCGCATTTTTACGATCAAGAAGATCGGGCCCGAGGGGCCATTCATTCCATTGATCGTCAAGGACAAGAACAGATATTTCCCCTCATGGCTATTTCTTTGGCCGTGGTTTTTAATCGTGATGGTCGCTTGCAACATTATGGTCAGGCCTCTCAAATTGCCATGAATTTAAAAAAAGAAGCCAAAAGAAACCCCAAGAGTTGTTATGTCCTGGATCAGCGATCCGGCCATTGAGCCCCTTGACTTTTTTCTGGTCTATCTGGACACCCAGCGTGGCTTTTCACCAGCCACAATTCGTGCTTATGGCACAGATCTACAAGGGGTGCACAGCTTTTTGACCTCAAGAGACAAGGGACTGGACAGACCAGAGCAGGTGACCAAGGGCGATATTACTGCGTACCTGGCTGATGTGCACCGACAAGGTTTGGCCAAGACCAGTGTGGCCCGAAAACTTTCAGCCTTGCGGTCCTTTTATCGCTTTCTGCGCAAAAAAAATATGGTCACCCATGATCCTTGCGCATCCCTGAGCAATCCCAAATTACCCAAGCCAACTCCCAGAGCCCTTAATGTGGATCAGGCCATTCATCTGGTCGATCAATCGGTGAGTGCTGACCCGGAAGCCTTGCGTGATCGGGCCTTGCTGGAACTGCTCTATGGTTCGGGCCTGCGTATCAGCGAGGCGGTGGGGCTTGACTTTAACCATGTGGATTTGGCTGGTCGGCTGGTTCGTGTGTTGGGCAAGGGCCGTAAGGAACGCCTGGCACCCATGACCTCGGTCACTGTGGAATATTTATCTCGCTATCTGGAGCAGCGCGGTGCCTTTGGACCTGCCCCAGAAGAACAGGCTGTTTTTGTGGGCAAAAAAGGGGGAAGACTCCATCGTAGGCAGGCCAGCCGCATCATTAAAGCTGCTGCTGCTCGAGGTGGGCTGCCCGCATCCATTAGCCCCCACACCTTGCGTCATTCCTTTGCCTCTCATTTGTTACAGGCTGGGGCAGATCTGCGCAGTGTGCAGGAATTGTTGGGTCATAGCAGTATTTCCACCACCCAACGCTATACCCATCTGGATTTACATCAGGTTATGCGTATCTATGATGCCAGTCATCCTTTAGCCAACAAGAAAAAATCCGATACAACCTAAAGTACGGAGCTAGACCATGGGCGTACCTGGACTAAAGACGCACATATATGCACTGATCCTGGGGTTGGCTCTTTTGGGTTTGCACATACCGAGCTGGGCCTGGAGAATTGAACCCAAGGAGATAACAGAAGTCCGGGTAGCCATGCACTCAGGTCCCATCCTGCCAGAACTGAAAGAATACCGGGAGATTATCATTACTCCAGGTCAAGTGCTTCTTGTACTCCAAGGTAGTGGTGCTCATGCGCAGACAGGAGAATGGAAGTTTCGTATTGCTGAAGAGGACATCAGTACTTTTTTTACCGAACTTGCCAGCCTGGATTATTCGCAAGTCCAAAGAATTGCGCCCGATATTACGCCTGATGGTGGCCATACCAAAAGCTACACCATTAGCTATACCAGGGGGCCTGATTTTACCCTATTTTTCACGCCAGGTGTGGAATATACCCATAGTGAACCCATTGTGCAGCATATCAACACCTATATTACCTCATTGGATCTTTGGGGCCGGGTCAAAAATACTGCACAAAACGCATCACAGTGAAGAGGGCCAAAACTACCTGTGTGTTGAGCACCATAAAAGGGAAGAGCAATACTTTTTTAAAGGATGGTTATAGAGGCATGAAAAATATGTGCATGGTGCTATTGGCACTTTTGAGTATACAATTACCGGGCTGTGCTTTGAAAGGTGGAATGGGTAGTGCAAAAAATAAAGAGCAAGTGCAAAGAATCAGAAGTTCTGGCACTGTTTTGCCTAAATTTCAGATGTATGAGGAAATCACCATAACACGGGAGAAAGTAGTGCTAATGCGTCGAGGAAAAAGTGTTCCTTCCTCCATCCCAGCTGGTCAGTGGGAGATTGTCCTGGACGAGAAAACAGCCAATGCCTTTTTCACTGATCTGGAAAGCCTTGATTATTCACACATTACACGAATTGAGCCGGATATTCCACCCCTTGGTGGGGGTACCAAGGTGTACGATATTTCTTTGAGAACTGGTGAAAAAATCCACATGTTTTTTGAAGCTGGTACCACGTACACCAATAGCCAATGTATTGTGGACCGGATCAACACGTTTATCAATTCCTTACCACTTCCACATTTTTTTTGAGAACTGGTGAAAAAATTTTCATGTTTTTTGTAGGTGGTGCCAGGTACACCAAGAGTAAATGTATTGTGGACCGGATCAACACGTTTATCGATTCGTGACCATTTCCACATGACTGGCAATAACTGGCTCCAAAGCAGAAAATATCCCCATGCCATGTGGTCCAAATCCTTGGGAGTGAGATCCATAAACGGGACCCCTTATCTTTGTGCTTGCCAACTTTGTGCAAAAGCTTTCAGGCTACATGCGTTGTAGGATTTCATGGTGAATGACCACAATTTTACCGACATAATCCACGGTTTCTGCAAAATTGGGGATGCGCCCATAGGTGGTAAAAACACCAAAGGGTGCTTTGGTATTTCCCAAGCCAGCATTATACCCGGCTGCAGCGGCCAGGATATTTCCGCTCCTGGCCTTCAGATTTTCAGCCATCATCTTGACCATGGCGTTTATGCTATATTCGTATAAAACACGCTGTTCAAATTGCTCAAAAAACATCTTGTCCTGAGGATTAAAGATGGAGCGGCCATTAAAATTTTCTTCCAGATATTGTCGGGCGTTGTTGCGCTCCTGGTTATATTCAGCTTGCAGTGCCTCGACCTGATTTAAAATTTTGAGATATGCCCCTGCTTCATTGACCACGACCCCCTGGGCATTCTGATTTAAGACCGTGCGCAACAACGTCTGGGTATTGGTAAATAAATTGGCGTTATTCTGACGTATGGTCCGCATTTGCTCACGCACACTACTGGCCTTGGTAAAACTTTGTTTGAGTTCTGGGTGCTTAACCGCATCATCCAGGAGCACATGTTCATCAGCACAGACCATCTTGTAGGTCCGGGCAGTGGGGGCAATGAATTGGCATGGACCCACAGCCAGAGCCGAGGACACCGCAAATTCATAAAAAAAGGACTCAGTGAGCATTTGGCTCATGATCCAAAAGGGATCCACGGGATAAATGGCACTATGGCGCAAGATGCCCAGAACAACCTGCTGGGAAATTGCTGTAAGGCGGGAAGTAAAATCAATTTGGGACAAGGGTTTTTTCCAGACCGGTACATTGCCAGAGGCATAGTTATCCACAAGAAAATTGTGGACTGCCCGCGCCAGGGTGGGTGCAAAATCTTTGCTGGCCACCACTGCTTGTATTTGCTCTGGATCCTTGTCCTGGATAATGCGGATTTCCGAAAACTCCGATTCAGGAGCGGCCTGGGCCGTACTGCCCAACAGAGGGAAAATAAGGGGAGTAAGGGCAGCTTGTAAAACATGACGACGCTTTATATTCATGATCAAGACCTTTGGGCCAGAGTAATACGGGCCACAACTTTTTGAAAATAGTGTTCATTTTCCTCTAAAAGTAGCCCGCCATGCTCAATTTTGGCCTTGGTCAGATAGAGTTGGACTTTTTGCATTTGGCGCATGGTTTGTAATGCATCGGTTTCTTGTTCCAGGCATTCAATAAGCGAGCGGATTTCTCGTTGGCACTGAATGGCTTCAGGAACATAGCCAGAATTTTTTAACACCTTGTAGGCCATACGCAAATGCTCGGGCATAAAGGGATCACTTTCCAAGGCAAGGGGCTGACCCTGACCGGGAAGATTATCAAATTCTCCTCGGTCCAGGGCCTCGCGAATGGCCTTTTCAGCCAAATCAGCCAGTATTTTCATGGCATCTGGCGTACCTTGTCCACAACATGGGTCAGACTTTCTTCAGGAATATATCCCAGATGATCCAGAACTTTTTCGCCACTGCGGCTAAAGATCAAGGTTCTGGGAATGGACCTGATGCCCAGAGTATGGCTAATATCACCATCATCAAGGTAAATGGGAAAATTTGCCGGAGTTTTTTTGAGAAAATTTTGCACAACGATTGCACTGGAATCCACTGAAATACCGACCACTTCAAGATCAGTAACGGGGTAACGTTGGCGCAGGGAAACCAGCCCTGGAAATTCTTTGATACATGGTGCGCACCAAGTAGCCCAAAAGGCGACCACCAGGACTCGGTCCTTGCTTGCTTGGATAATGCCGTCTAAATCAGCCATGTTTACTTTGCGGATTTCTTGGGCCTGGCTGGCAACAGCAAAACCAAGGATACATAACGAAATAATCAGAATTTTAAGACATTTCATATTCTTTCCTTAACGAATCAAGAGTTATGGTGCCTGCTAGCCTGTTGGTAGGTACCCGTCAATAACGGCAAAGAGTACCCAGGCACCTTGTCTATAGGTGCATAATCTTATCAAGTTTTATGCCAGGAGAAAAAATGTCCACCTTTATCCAAAAAAAAACTGATGTTGAAGATGCCCAAGCGTCCATGACCTTTCGCCCTGGACAATTTCGACGGCCTCCCTTTCAGCTGCAAGAAAAAAATATTTATCTTCTTGGTCTGCGGGGCAGTGGTAAAAGCACTGTAGGGCAAGCCCTGGCCCAAGAGCTTGGTTGTGCTTTTGTGGATACCGACCAGGTGGTGGTGGAGAGCTGCAAACAAAGCATTGAAGCCATGGTTGCTGATCAGGGCTGGGAATTTTTTCGTGAACAGGAAAAAAAAGCTTTGGCCCAGGTTGCTATCCTGCCAGGTAAAGTCATTGCCACTGGCGGCGGCATGATTTTGGACGCTGAAAATCGTGCACTTATGGGGCAAACCGGGGTCTGTTTTTATCTGGCCGCTGATGTGGCCCTTTTGGTGGAGCGTGTGCAAAAGGATACTCAAGTGCAGCGCCCAGCTTTGACTAATATGACCCTGCACGAGGAAATGGTTTCTTTGCTTGTTGAACGCGAGCCCTTGTACATGGCGACCATGGATCATTTGCTCCAAGCCCATCGCCAAGTTACTGAACTTGTGGATGATATTTTGGTGGCCCTGGAACTGAAGGAGTGGGATTTTTCTCAAAAAGAGCGGATTATGGATCGTTACTAAATCTTCATGCACAACTTTAAATTCTGGCTACAGCTAAAAAAATGGTATGCAGGGTGGTGACAAGAACCACAAACACAGAACGAGCAGCCAAAGAAGAAAGGCCTGGAAAATAGTAGCCCAAATGCCCATGGGGACAGCGGGGCAGACAATCCCCACACAAGGAGCAGGTCAGTCCCGGCTTTTTTTGCGCCAGATTAAGGGGCGTTAAGGCATTGTAGCGACAGGCCTTGGTGCACAGGCCGCATCCTGTACATTGTGGACTGATACGAATTCTCCAGGGCATGAATCGGCCCACAAGATTATTGAGCAGACCAATGGGGCACCACAGGGTACAATGGGTCATGGTTCTCGTACGACGCGACCAAAACACCATTATGATTACTCCCACCACACCAAAAATCATGGCCAAGGTCAGGGCTATGGTCCAAGGTATATCCATAAAGCGGAGCATAGGTGGAATGAGCAGTGTGCCCAGAAGTATCAGTAAACGTGCTTTGGGAGCCCAGGCTGGTAAGGGTTGAGGCTTACCAGGACCCAATCGGGCCAATCGATCATCCCAAGCGCCGATATAACAGAGATGGCTACACCAAGCAGATCCAACCAAAATAAGAGTGACACCAACCAAAATGGGCATGAAAAAACCAGTACCGCGAAAAAGAGGCCCAGCAATAATAAGGGCTGGAACGGGCAAATGCAGGTTTCCAGTCATGAGCAACTGATCAAAGCCAGCAAGACCCAGGAGCAGCTGGCCAAAAAAGACCAGACTAAAAAAGCTCCACATAAGGCTTCTGGTTTGCGCAGCTTGGGGGCTAAGCAGAAGATTGGCAATAACGCCACCATACAAGGCAAAAAGAGTGATCCAGAACAGACCTGATTCTGGGAAAAAGCGGACTCCCAAAAGAATGGGCAGAGGGGCTTTCTGGGTGATAAAAAATAATATCCCGCCACTTAAAAGAAAAACTATGGTTCTAACCCAAGTCCGACCATTGATGACTCCAATGCTTTTTTCTCCAGTCCGCCCCAAGATCAAAAGAGCCAGACTGAAATGGGCCAGACAGACTGCACCCAGGATGACCACCAAACGTATCCAGGGCAAATCCATCGTTATACGCAACTGCACCAGGGTTATGGTCTCGTGGGTCCAAAAAAATCCTGCGCCAAGGGCGGCCAAAAAAAGAATGGGGCGGGGTACCAGATAAGACTTACAAGTAGCCAGGGTAAACAAGAAAATGGCCAATGCTTCCCAGGCATTCCCAAAGCGCAAAAAATGAGCAGCAGTGACCAGTCCGCACAAGAAGGTCAGGGTCTGAAAAAAATATTTCATGGCCCAACCAGGGCATTAACATTTTCCACCCCCAGATGTTCCACCAGTTCACCCAGGCGAAGTCGTGGTCGGTAATGCTGCATGTACAAGGCCAGAGTTTTTTCTAAGATCACCAAAACTTGGGGAACACTAAACTCTCCCAGTTCATGGGCCAAACGGGGATGACGCCCAAGTTTTCCACCCAAGACGACTCGGTACAATGCCTTGGGGCTGGTCAGGGCTTGGGTCGAACAAACACGAACACAGGCCAGGCAGCCCAGACATGCCTTGGCATCCAAAGTAATGGGTGGCCCAAGATTGAGGGCCTGTTCCCGGCAGGCGGTGATACATAGTCCACACTCCTTACACAGGTCGGGATCAAGGTGTATCTTGGCGGTGGCAATGAGTCCAAAATCTGCAATATGGGGCTGGGCGCAGCCATTGGGGCAGGCTGATACTGCTATTTTAAACTGATGATGGTGCCTGATATTTGTAACGGTTTGGTGAAGGAAATCTGGCCACCCACTGGCATGCACTACCTGCTCCAGCTCAACTCTGGGAGCATGGGGTAACACTGCGTTGGGACAAGTATTTTTACAGGCCTTGATTACAAAAGGGGAAAGTGTGGGTGGTACTTGGTGCATGGTCTTCTTGTGTCATAAAAGGACACGCAAGTTTTTGACTTGTATCAAAAACCCGCGTGCGCTGTGGTCCTGGTTCAGGCCATCTGGCTATGGTTGAATAACCAGAGGGATGCTATGTATTTTTTTTGAAACTTGTTGGGTGGGCAGCAGTGACCAAGATGCACTTGGCCAACCAGCCTTTTGGGCCAATGTTTCCGCTATGTTACCCACAGCTAAAACAGGATGACGGCTAAAAACCTGGGGTAAACCATAGGTCAGGTTGCAGGCCAGACACATGCCTGGACGTTCTTCCAGATCAAAGGCAAAACGAAGCTCTGTTGGGCTGGCCTGTTCAAAACGCAAGCTGATGGTATAAGCTCCTTCTTCAGCATCCCCAAAAAGGGCGGCAAAAAACTCATCAGTTTTTTCGGGTGGAAAGATTGTTGCCAAATAGGCTGGGGTAAAAATCTGTGCAGCATTATGCATGGATGACTCCTTTTTCGTTTTGTTCAAACGTCTTTTATAAAGGACGTAGTCAAAGGGTCAAGCCAGGGAAAATTTACAATACAAATTGCGGGGGCAAAAATGGAGCGCATGGACATATTGGAAACACATTTTGTGTATTTGCAAAAAACTATTGATGACTTGAACTTGGTTGTCATAGAGCAACAAAAAGAAATACGGGAAATGCGTTTTTTTATGGATCTGCTGGCTAAAAAAGTTGCTGCGTTGACCTTGGGTTCCCCAGAGCCTGTGGTGGATGAACGACCACCTCACTACTAAAACTGCCCCATTACTTTATGCAAGAACTCGTTGAAATTGCTCAGATCAGTGACCAGGGACAAAGGCTGGATGTTTTCTGGCAAAGTATTTTGGATGAAGAGGAAGTACCCAGAACGCATATCCAGCAATGGATCAAGGCTGGCCATTGCCGCATAAATGGCCATATCTGTGTCAAGGCATCCACTCGCATTATACCAGGGCAGGTGTTGTCATTATTCAAGCCAAAAGATCTGGCCTTAGAACTTCATGCTGACCCTACGCCCTTAGCCATTGTGTATGCTGATCCCCATGTGGCAGTAATCAACAAGGAAGCAGGCCTGACGGTTCATCCTGCACCTTCTGTCGTGGAATCAACTCTGGTCAACCGTGCCCTGCATCATTTCCCAAGTCTGCTTACTCAAGGTGGATCGCGGCCTGGTATTGTCCACCGTTTGGACAAAGATACATCCGGCTTGATCATCCTGGCCTTGTCCGAGTCAGCTGCCCAGACCTTGACTGAGGCCTTTAGTCACCGGGAAGTAGATAAAGAATACCTGGCCCTGGTGGCTGGGATTCCACCTGAGTCGGGAAGAATTACCTTGGCTCTAGGGCGCCACCCAAGCAGTAAAACCAAGATGGCTGTGCTCAAACATGGTGGGCGCAGTGCCGAAACCCTGTATCAGGTCTTGTGGAGTGCTGCGGACAAAAGTGCATCCCTGCTTCGAGTGTGTATCCCCACGGGCAGGACACACCAGATACGGGTCCATCTGGCAGCAATGGGGCATCCTCTTTTGGGAGACAGGGTGTATGCAGATAAATATACTGCCAGCCGTGCACCACGTCAGATGCTCCATGCCTGGCGTCTTGGATTTGCCCATCCAGACACAGGAGAAGAATTGCACTTTTCTTGTCAACCGCCGGATGATTTTTTGGATATTGTGCATCAGCTCTGTCAAAATCCAGTGCGTGTTGGCCTGACCGGGGGGGCTGGGAGTGGGAAAACAGCCGTAAGTAACGCTTTGCAGGACCTGGATATCCCTGTTTTTTGTGCCGACCAGGCTGTGGACCAGCTTTATGCTCCAGGTCAGGATGGGGCAGTTATACTTGAGCATTATTTTGGACATAAATTTTTGGATGCCCAGGGCAGAGTACACCGTCAGGCCTTATTTTCAGCCCTGGCTGCGTCAGGCTCCTTACGCCTTGAGGTGGAGCATCTTATTCATCCTTTAGTGCTGGAAGCCATGGAGAGTTTTTTTAAGGTGCAAGCCAGTGATATTCTGGTGGCTGACATTCCTCTGTTGTTTGAATCCAATATGGCTGATCTTTTTGACTTGGTGGTGGTGGTTTTTTGCCCAGAAGATATTCGTCAAAATCGTCTGGCCCACAGAGGGTGGAGTAACGAGCATGTGGCCTTGGTGGATAGCTGGCAATGGCCCCAAGAAAGAAAAGTCTCCAGGGCCTCTTTGGTGCTGGACAATTCCGGCAGCCTGGAGGAACTAAAGACCAAGGTGTTGACCATGATTTCCTTGATCCGATCCTGGAATCAGGCTCGTACTACACAGGAGATGGACATAGTTTTGAAAAAAATTCATGCAAACTCTTTACATAAATTGATGCCCAATCATGTTTCCCTTGCGCGATAATATTCCAGTCAGACACAAACCATATATGGTTTGGACCCTTATGGGTATCAATGTTTTTCTTTTCTTTTTTATGCTTGGGTTTTCTCCCACCGAGGAAGTACTTTTCTTTCATCTTCATGGGGTGGTCCCGGCCCGTTTTGTGGATCCCAGCTGGGCTCTTGTAAACGGATATCCTCCAGGAGGAATGTTTGCCTTTGTGGGGCACATGTTTCTTCATTCTGGCTGGTTACATCTGATTATGAACATGTGGATGCTCTGGATTTTTGGTGACAATGTGGAAGACGTCATGGGTCCACTTCGATTTTTAATCTTTTATCTTTTATGCGGTTTGGGCGCACTTTTCGTTCATGTCATCACTGAGCCCGAAGCTACTTTACCTGTGGTTGGAGCCTCTGGTGCCATTGCCGGAGTCATGGGAGCGTATTTTTTTCTTTATCCTCACGCCCGGGTCATGACATTTTTTCCAATTTTTATTTTTCCCATGTTTTTTGAAATTTCCGCAGTCTTTTTTTTGGGAGCCTGGTTTTTAACCCAGGTTTTTTCTGGTATGCTTTCCTCTGGTGGAGCTGGAGTGGCCTGGTGGGCTCACATTGGAGGTTTTGTTTTTGGTATGCTTCTTTTACGTTTTTTTCGCGATGATTCGCGTTGCTACTATTGTTATCGATCTGAAACCTGGAAGGAGTGGGGAAGCTAGAGAGGCTGGACTTTTAGTTACTCCTCCATTACTCGCTTACTGCGTTTTAATTTTTTGCCTTGGTTTTTTACTCAACAAGGAATGTATATGCTCCAAATAGAAAACCTGCAGGTCCGCATTGGTGATAAAGAAGTTCTCAAAGGAATCAATATGCATATTGAGGAAGGGGAGACCTTTATCCTTTTTGGACCCAATGGCTCAGGCAAGACCACCCTGCTCATGACCCTGATGGGCTTTGCCGGCTATGAGGTGACTGCTGGCAAGATTATTTTCAAAGGTGTGGATATTACTAGCCTGCCAACCTATGAGCGCGCTCGTCTCGGTCTGGGTATGTCTTTTCAACGCCCGCCAACCATTCATGGTTTGAAAACCAAGCATTTGGTGTCCATGTGTGCTCGAAATCGAAATATTGATGTGTACGCCATGGCTCAATCCGTAAATTTTGATAAATTTTTGGATCGTGACATTAATGCTGGATTTTCTGGAGGAGAGATCAAGCGCTCAGAGCTGTTGCAGCTTATGGCCCAAAACCCGGATCTCATCCTTTTTGATGAGCCAGAATCAGGGGTGGATCTGGAAAATATGGCTTTAATTGGCAAAACCGTGCGCACCTTGCTTGATGGGGCCTGTGATCCTTCCCCTGAAACTTGTATGCGGGATTTACGGCGCAGGCATACCACCTCAGGTCTTATTATCACCCATACGGGGTATATTTTGGACTATGTCAACGCTGATCGGGGACAGGTGATGTATAATGGGGTCCTTTGTTGTGATACTCGTCCCACACGACCCAGGGATATTTTAGATCATATCACCAAGTTCGGCTACAAGGAGTGTATTAGATGTCTCAATTAACCCCGCAAGTTGATCTGGAGGCCTACTCCTTTGAGGGGCAGGAAAGTGAAGAACTCAAGGATATTGATCAAGTCTCTGATGAACGAAAAGCTGAACTGCGTATGGTCGGCGTGGACCTGGATGCAACCCGTAGCCGGGCCGGGACCTTTTTACAATTTGACCATTCCACTGTGCATTGCCAGTCCACGGGCCAGGGGGTTGAAGTTTTGGGTATTGTTCAGGCCCTAAAAAAATATGATGGCTTGCCAGAATATTTTTGGAAGGCCCTGGACAAGAATCACGATGAATTTACCCGTGCTGCCTCCCAACAAGACCTCCATGGTGGGTATTTTATTCGGACCCAAAAAGGGGTCAAAGTCCCTGATCCGGTCCAGACCTGTTTGTTCATTAAAGGGGAAAAGGTTGGCCAAAATGTGCACAATATTGTTGTGGTGGAAGAAGACTCTGAAGTGCATATCATCACAGGCTGCGCTACTTCCCATGGAGTCATGTCTGCTTTGCACCTGGGAATCTCTGAATTTTATATTAAAAAAGGGGGCAAACTGACCTTTACCATGGTCCACAATTGGGGTGAGGAGGTCATGGTCAGGCCGCGCACTGTGGGCATTGTGGAAGAAAAGGGAGTTTTGCAGAATAACTATGTGATCTTAAAAAAGGTCAAGTCCGTTGAATCCTATCCCACTATTTATTTAAATGGACCTGGAGCAATAGCCAGGTTTAACTCGGTTATTGTCACCCCCACAGGATCTTATATTGATTCCGGCAACCGTATCGTCTTAAATGCTCCCAACACCCGGGGAGAAATCATCTCTCGAGCCATTACCACTGGAGGGACCAATATTGCCCGGGGAGAAATCATTGCTAATGCTGTTCCGGCCAGAGGGCATTTGGAGTGCAAGGGTCTTATTTTAGGTGACGGTATCATTCAAGCCATTCCCGAACTGCAGGGCCGGGTGGCTGGTGTGGAATTATCCCATGAAGCTGCTGTGGGTAAAATTGCTCAGGAAGAAATTGAATATCTTATGGCCAGAGGCTTGGATGAAGATGAAGCGACTTCAACCATTGTCCGTGGCTTTTTAAATGTCGATATTATGGGGCTCCCCAAAGAACTTCAGGCATCCATAGATCAAACTATTGCTGACCTGGATACCAGTGGGGGCATGTAAATACAGTCTATAGTAAAAAATAGCAGATAAACAACGCAAGGAGTATGTATGCATAAGCCCTCCATGGGCCTATCTTTGGAAGGTATGCCGTTTATCTTTCTGACCACTGTCGCCACCATAGCTGTTGCTGTTCTTGGTAGTTGGCTTCTTACACTTGGTTTTTTAATTGTCCTCTTTTTGGTGCTCAATTTTTTTCGCGACCCCGAACGTGTCGTACCCCAAGATGGGTACGTGGCTGTGTCTCCGGCAGATGGAAAAATTATCAAAATTGACACCAGACCTGATCCCCTCACGGGTGAGGAGAAAAAGGTTATCTGTGTGTTCATGAATGTCTTTAATGTGCATGTAAACCGCATGCCTGTAGCTGGACGCATTGCGCGTATATCCTATTTTGGCGGAAAATTTTTCAATGCCTCCTTTGACAAGGCCTCTTCAGATAATGAACGCAATGCCGTACTCATTGAAGATCAACATGGCCAGAACTGGACCATGGTTCAGATTGCAGGCCTCATTGCCCGACGCATTATTTGTTGGGCCGAAGAAGGGGATGAGCTGGCTCGTGGGCAGCGTTTTGGATTAATCAAGTTTGGATCCAGAGTTGACCTTTTTATCCCCGAGGATTATGAACCATGTGTCTGTATTGGTGAAAAGGTCTTTGCTGGGCAGACCATTGTGGCCCAGAAACAACATACATGAATACATAATGGACCATCCTGTACCCAAGCATAAAGGATATTATCTCCTTCCCAACATGGCCACCATGTCCAGTTTACTGGCTGGCTTTTTGGGTATTTTATGGTCCATTGAAGGCAAGTTCGAATATGCTGCTGTAGCCATTATTGTGAGCTGCGTTTTTGATGGTCTTGATGGCAAATTGGCTCGTTTAACCAATTCTGCCTCAGACTTTGGGGTCCAGCTTGATTCTTTGGTCGATCTTATTGCTTTTGGCGTTGGGCCTGCAATTATGATTCACCAGTGGTGTACCCATGAGTTTGGCCGTTTGGGGATCATGGCTTCTTTTTTGGTCATGGCCTGTGGAGCACTGCGTTTGGCTCGTTTTAATATTCAAACGGGAAAAATCAGTAAAAAATTTTTTATTGGTCTGCCCATTCCAGCAGCGGCCTGTACCTTGGCGACCTTTGTTCTTTTTTCTTCCTATATCCCTGAATCTTTGATCCATTGGATTCCCCGCATTACCCTGGGCCTGGCCTTTTTGGTTTCTATCCTCATGGTCAGCAATGTGCGCTATGCTTCTTTCAAGGATGCCGAAACTCTTCGTGCCCATCGCTTTAGTGCCACTGTCACTGCCTTATTAATTTTTGTTCTGGTGGCCTCAGAACCTAAACTTCTCAGCTTTGTGTTCTTTATTGGCTATATTGCTTCTGGCCTCATTTACACCTATTTTTTCCTTCCTCTACGCGGCAAGTCTCTACTACGAGAGTCATCTCAAAAACTCTCGTAACAGGACACCACTATCCCCTCAGCATCGTTTGTTGGAAACGACCAACCAGGGCCTAAAAAAACGGCTCTGATGGTAGAGTGTTTGAACAAAACGACCAAGCACAGGGTCATCTCCCCTCAGATGAGAGTTTTATTTTCAGTAAAAAAATCATAGGCTACAAAAATGCCAAAGACTATCAAAGGAGTTCGTTATGGATAAGATTTATATTTTTGACACCACGTTACGTGACGGTGAGCAGTCTCCAGGTGCGACCATGAATCATAATGAAAAAATACGCCTGGCTCGGCAATTGGAAACCTTGGGTGTGGATATTATTGAAGCTGGATTTCCCGCTGCCAGTCAGGGTGATTTTAAGGCAGTAAGCGCCATTGCCAAGACCGTGCAACATTGTCAAATTGCTGGGCTGTGTCGGGCCTTACCTGCTGATATTGATCGTGCCTGGGAGGCGATCCAGCATAATCCTCAAGCCCGCATCCATACCTTTTTAGCCACTTCAGACATTCATATGAAGTATAAGTTGCGTAAAGAGCGGCATCAGGTTTTGGAAATGGTTGAAGCTGCTGTAAAATACGCTGCCAGTAAAACCTCCAATGTGGAATTTTCTGCTGAGGATGCCTCGCGCTCAGATTGGGATTTTCTGGTTCAGGTCTTTGAACGAGCCATTAAAGCAGGTGCCACGACCATTAATGTTCCAGACACCGTTGGCTATATCCAGCCCCAAGAATTTGCCGAACTGATTCAGTACTTGCTGACGCATGTGACAAATAGTCATAAAGCTGTTTTTTCCGTACATTGTCACAATGACCTGGGTCTTGGTACGGCCAATACTCTGGCGGCCATCAAAGCTGGAGCACGACAGGCCGAGGTAACCTTGAGTGGCATTGGCGAAAGGGCAGGTAATGTCGCCTTGGAAGAAGTGGTCATGGCCATGGATGTGCGTCAGGATTTTTATCAAGTGACCACGAATATTAAAAAGGATCAGATTTATCCTTCAGCCAGACTCTTGTCTTTGATCATTGGGCAGCCTATACCGCCCTATAAATCCATTATTGGTGCCAATGCTTTTGCCCATGAATCAGGCATCCATCAGGACGGTATGCTTAAAAATCGGCAAACCTATGAAATCATGACTCCGGAATCCGTGGGACGCCAGGAAGAAGACATGGTCCTGGGCAAGCATTCTGGCCGGGCAGCGTTGGCCAAACGGCTTAAAGACTTGGGCTATAGTCTGGATGAAGAACAAATTGATATTGTTTTTGCAGCCATGAAGAAACTGGCTGACCGTAAAAAGGAAATTTTCATTGAGGATCTGGAAGCCGTGGTCATGGACGAGATCTTTCGTATCCCTGATAAATTTCGTCTGGAATATTTAAGTGCCATTAGCGGTAATATGTCCATTCCCAATGCTGTGATCAAAATGTATGTGGATGGTGAGGAACGTACTGTTTCTGATTTTGGTACCGGGCCCATTGATGCTGTTTTTAACACCATTGCCAAGGTTGTGGGCCGACACCCCAGCCTGGCGCGATACTCGGTGAACGCCATTACCGGGGGTACTGATGCTCAGGGTGAAGTAACCGTCAAACTGCAAGAAAATGGCAAAACAGCTGTGGGCCGAGCCTCTGATGCAGATATCATTGTGGCCAGTGCCAAGGCCTATTTAAACGCCTTAAACCGTCTGGTTAAAAGAGAGGAGGATATGGTATGCGCCAAACTTTAGCTCAAAAAATTTTACAACAACATACTGATGAGCCCATTACTAGTGCTGGTCAAATTGTGCGCTGCCAGGTCTCCCTGGTCTTGGCCAATGACATTACCGCACCTTTGGCCATTAAGTCTTTTAATAACATGGGAGTAACCAAGGTCTTTGACCAAAACCGGATTGCTTTGGTCTGTGATCACTTTACCCCCAATAAAGATATTGATTCTGCTGAGCAGGTTAAAGTAGTGCGTGAATTTGCCAAGCTTATGGGCATTACCCACTATTATGAAGGTGGCAATGTTGGTGTAGAGCACGTTATTCTACCTGAATATGGCCTGGTGGGTCCTGGAGATATTGTCATTGGAGCTGACAGCCATACCTGTACCTATGGAGGTCTGGGGGCCTTTGCTACGGGACTGGGCAGCACGGACATTGCTGCTGCCATGGCTTTGGGGGAGACCTGGTTTAAGGTTCCTGAGACTATCCGGGTGCATTTTACAGGGACCATGCCTTCTTTTATCAGTGGGAAAGATCTTATTTTATGGACCATCGGGCACATTGGTGTGGCTGGGGCTTTGTATAAAGCTTTGGAATTTGGCGGTGAGGTTATTGACGCTTTGTCTGTAGAAGGGCGCATGACCATGGCCAATATGGCCATTGAAGCCGGTGGAAAAGTTGGCCTTTTTGCTGCTGATGCGAAGACTCTTGATTATTGCAAGGCGCATGGCAGGCCAGGTGAGAGCATGATTGCACCTGATCCAGGAGCCCAGTATATTCAGGAGCTGACCTGTGATGTCTCCAGCCTTTCTCCACAAATTGCCTGCCCACATTTGCCCGACAATGTCCACCCCATAGAAGATATCGACCAGGTGCGTGTGGATCAGGTGGTTTTGGGCTCGTGTACCAATGGCCGCATCAGTGATCTGCGTGAGGCTGCTGCCATTATAAAGGGGCATAAAGTTGCCCCAGATGTTCGTTTTATTGTTCTGCCAGCCTCTCCGGGCACCTATTCTCAAGCCCTGGATGAAGGGTTACTCCGCATTTTCCTTGATGCTGGAGCTATTATTGGTCCCCCCACCTGTGGACCGTGTTTGGGTGGACATATGGGTATTTTGGCTGGCGGTGAGCGCTGTTTATCCACAACCAACCGTAATTTTAAGGGACGCATGGGCAGTTTGGATGCAGAAGTGTATTTGGCCAGTCCGGCAGTGGCTGCAGCAACGGCCATAACTGGGGTCATCACCCATCCAGGCCAGATTTAGGAGGAAGGAATGGAATTTAAAGGAAAAGTCCACGTGGTGGGCGACCATATTGATACAGATGCCATTATTCCAGCACGTTTTTTGGTGACCACCAATATCCAAGAACTGGGCAAGAATTGTTTTGAGGGTCTTGAGCCAGGCTGGGTGAAACGCGTGGCTCCAGGTGATATTTTAGTGGCTGGTGAAAATTTTGGCTGTGGATCTTCTCGAGAACACGCGCCCCTGGCTATTCTGGGAGCAGGTATTTCCGTGGTTTTAGCCAAAAGTTATGCCCGTATTTTTTACCGCAATGCGTTTAATATGGGACTCCTTCTTTTGGAGCTGGGCGAAGATATCCAAAAGATCAACGCTGGAGATGAACTGATCATTGATGTGCCAGGTGGAATTATGAACAACCTGACCACTGGTCAGCACATTACTTTTCATCCAGTGCCGGAATTTATGATGAACATGCTTGCTGGTGGCGGATTGGTCGAATACGTAAAACGAAAAGTTGGATAAACACTAAGAGAATAAACCATGAATATACGCATTTGCCTTTTGCCCGGTGATGGCATTGGCCCGGAAATAGTCAACCAGGCGCTGGGGGTTCTGGACAGGGTGGCTGCCAAGTTCGGCCATACCATTACCACCACCTCAGCCCTTATTGGTGGCATTGCCATTGATACGACTGGCATTCCCCTGCCTGAAGAAACCATAACCCAATGCCAAAAAGCTGATGCTATTTTGCTTGGCGCCGTGGGTGGACCCAAGTGGGACACCATTGATCCTGCTATCCGCCCGGAAAAAGGACTGCTGGGCATCCGCAAGGCATTGGGTCTGTTTGCCAATTTACGGCCTGCCACCTTGTTTAAGGAACTCACTTCTGCGTCCTATTTACGACCTGATATTATTGGGCAAGGCCTGGATATCATGGTTGTGCGCGAGCTAACCGGTGGAGCCTATTTTGGAGAACCACGTGGAGAGACCGTGGTTAATGGGGAACGGGCTGCCTTTAATACCATGATCTACACGGAATCTGAAATTGAACGTATTGTGCATGTGGCCTGTGAAATCGCCATGAAACGGGGAAAACGCCTGTGCTCTGTGGACAAGGCCAATGTTTTGGATGTGTCCAGGCTATGGCGAGAGGTGACCATCCGCACCGCAGCCCAGTATCCAGAAATACAATTATCACACATGTACGTAGATAATGCCGCCATGCAGCTGATCCGCGATCCATCCCAATTTGATGTGCTGGTTACTGAAAATCTTTTTGGTGATATTTTATCGGACGAAGCTTCCATTATCACTGGTTCCATAGGCATGTTGCCCTCAGCATCCATGGGGACGACAGGGCCAGCACTTTTTGAGCCTATCCATGGTTCAGCCCCAGACATTGCCGGTCAGGATCTGGCGAATCCCTTGGCCACTATTTTGTCTGTAGCCATGATGTTTCGCTATTCTTTTAATCTGACCACCGAAGCCTTGGCTGTTGAACAAGCTGTGCATAAAGTCTTGGCGCAGGGGTATCGCACTGGGGATATTTATGTGGGCCAGGGTACAAAAGTGGGGTGCTCCAAGATGGGTACTTTGGTGGCTGAGGCCTTAGCATAGGCTTTTATGTCAGCAAAAATGGGCGGCCATGGGGTCAAGAGTTGTGCAATATCTTCAAATATGAAAATATAGGGTGGATCATGTCTGATCTGCCCTATATTATTTGGAGTATTCATGATTGAAGACCATCTGGCCCAGGCTGGGCTCCTCCCGGATATTCATGATGAGCTGCTTGCTCAGGCCTATGAAATATGCCCGGCCCTACACAAATCCATTCTTAAAAATGCTGTCAGTTTTACCTATGCTGTGGCCCAAAGGGGACCAGAGCTGGTGGCCAGGACCCAAATTTTGGGTCATGTGCGTGAAATTGTACAAAGTCAGCCCCTGAGCTGGGCATTTTTTTGTGTAGATCTCTCCCGTTTTTCCTTGCCGGCCATATTTTCAGCCATGACCTTGAGCCTGGTAGCCAAGGTTGAGACAATAGTCGTCCATGTTACAGGCCAAGTTTCAGACTATTTTTTGTTTGGTTGCGATTTATTGTCCGTGGATCAAATCTTTACTGGTTCTCCCCAAGCAATACTGGATGTTTTATCCCAAGATCAAAAAGGTGTGGTCATTGATCTGGCTGGACTCAACCTTGATTTTGCACCCACTTTTTGTCCTGATCCCTTAAACTATGGAGTGGTCATGGACCTGCCCCAGTCTGCCCAGGTGCAGGCCTATTTGGAAGTGACTGCTCCAGTCCAGGTGCAGGGCCGTCCTTATATCAGTTATGGTGGGCAGCCTGAAAGTGCTCCATTGGTCATGGCCCAAGAATTTTTAGGCTGCTGGGTGTGGGATATTTTATCGCTTCATACCTTTCGACATATCCGTACAACTTATTCCTGAGATTATGAAAAAGATTGCTCCCTCCAACTTTCGTAATATTGGCATTATTGCCCATATTGATGCTGGCAAGACCACGTTAACCGAACGGCTTCTTTTTTACGCCCACAAAATTCATAAAACAGGCGAAGTCCATGATGGCAATGCAACCATGGATTTTTTAGAAGAAGAACAAAAACGGGGCATAACCATATCTTCGGCCTGTACGACCATTGATTGGGCAGGCAACCGGATCAATATTATTGATACCCCAGGCCATGTGGATTTTAATGTGGAAGTAGAGCGCTCTTTGCGGGTCTGTGACGGTGCAGTAGTTATTTTTTGCGCCATCAATGGTGTTGAATCCCAAAGTGAAACTGTATGGCGTCAGGCTGCAAAATATCATCTTCCCAAAGTTGTTTTTATCAATAAAATTGACCGACCAGGAGCAGACTTTGCGAGGGTCATGGAGGACATGAGTCGCTCTTTTGGGGTTATTCCCTTACCCATGACCATACCCAGCCTTGATGGGGAGGGTATTATTGATCTTGTACATGAACAAATGCTGATTTTTGACCCCCAGGATCAGGGCAGCACCATTGGTGTAGAACCCATACCCCATACTGATCTCGAAAAAAGCCAGAGCATGCGCAGGACCTGTATTGAAGCTGTAGCTGATTATGACGATGTGGTCATGGAAAAATATCTGGCTGACGAGCCGATAAGTGTCCAAGAATTACTTTTTGCCATACGCCAAGCCACTTTAAGTGGTCAGGCCGTGCCAGTGTATTGTGGTAGTGCACTAAAAAACATGGGCGTGCAGCCCGTCATGGATGGCATTGTTTCCTTTTTACCAGCACCCCATGAATCTTTTTTTGTCCAACAGGTGAATCAGCAACTGGAGCAGGAAAAGATCAGTCCTGATCAATTGGTAGCTTTTGTGTTCAAGGTCATGTTTGAAGGGGCCCATAAGAAAAATTTTTTGCGTATCTATCAAGGGCAGATTCGTGAAAATAGTGCAGTATATAATACGCGTTCCCAGCAGTTTGAAAAAACGCACAAGCTGTATCTGCCTCACGCCAATCGTTCAGAACCATTGATCCAGGTTGTTGCTGGTGAAATTATCGTGGCCACAGGACTTAAAGATTGTGTCACGGGTGATACTCTTTTTTCCGGCAAGGCCTCTTTACGATTGGAAAACATTGATATTTTAAAGCCTGTGCTCAGCGTGGCTCTGGTGCCAGCCAGTGCCAGTGACACAGAAAAGCTGCAATTATTATTGGAGCGTTATTGCGTGGAGGACCCGACCTTACGTGTTTTTGTGGATGAAGATACAGACCAACTCATAGTTTCTGGCTTGGGTGAATTGCATTTGGACGTGGTCATGGAGCGCTTACGCCGAGAAAGTAACCTCAATTTTCGCTATGGTAACCCCCAGGTCATTTTTTTGGAAACCATCCAGGCTGAGGCCCAAGCTGAAGGAAGTTGTATAAAAACCATTGCTGACCAGGTGCATCGTGGTCTGGTGCGTGTGACTGTGCAAGCAACACCCCGGGGGCAGGGGAATGAAGTCCTTACAGAGTTGCCCCCAAGTGTCCAGGTAAATACAGCTATCCAGGCCATGCATGACGCGTTACAAGCCGGTGTTCTTGATGGTTGTGTGGTGACAGATGTGCGAGCTAGGCTAGTCAGCATTGAGCCTTTTGAAGGTGGTCTTTCGGACTTGGGAGTGCGCATGGCCACCTTGGAAGCCATGAAAACTGCCTTGGGTCATGCTTCACCCGCACGATTGGAGCCCATCATGGATTTGAAGTTACGTATGCCGGCTGAATATCTAGGTGATTGCGTGAATTTGCTGGGCACGAAAAATGCCCGCATCCTTGATGTCATCACAGATGAACATGATTCACATATTAAGGCCCAAGCTCCCATGCGTCAGCTCTTTGGATTTACCACAGAGCTTCGCTCCCGCACCAAAGGTAAAGCCTTTTATGCTCTGGTATTCAGCCATTACGGCCTGGCCGGTTAAATATTTCAGAGCAATCAATGTATAAAGGAGGATCTCATGAGCGATAAACCAGAACACTATCAGCAACTGCAAACCAAGTATCCAGCATTACTCAATGCTGCCGAAACCTTAGGCAAAACAGCACGAGAAGCAGGGCCTTTAAGTGAAAAGGAACGACAATTGGTGCAATTGGGTGCATCAGCAGCTTTGCGCTCTCAAGGTGCTGTACGCAGTCATGCTCGCCGGGCTTTGGCTGCTGGAGCTACACCAGAAGAAGTGCGCCATGCAGTGATTGTCTTGACCAGTACCATTGGTTTTCCTACGGTTGCTGCGGCTTTGGATTGGCTGGAAAAGGTCATGGACTAATCAGTTTTTTGCTCACCTAGCCTGTATTGGCTTTTGAAAAGGAGTTTTTGCATGACGTGTACTTTAACTTTTATTGCAACAGATAAGGCCCCAGCGGCAGTTGGGCCGTATTCTCAGGCTGTGCGTGCCAATGGTCTGCTCTATGTGAGTGGCCAATTGGGCATGAATCCGCAAACCAATACCTTTGCAGGAGATAGCTTTGAAATTCAGGCCAAACAAGCCTTGGCCAACATGGGGGCTATCTTGAATGCTGCTGGTTGTGCCATTACTGATATTGTTAGTGTAGATGTATTTATGATTGATCTTGGTAATTTCAAAATTTTTAATGGTCTTTACGATGAATTTATGGCTGGTCATCGTCCTGCGCGGGCCGCTATTGAGGTTTCAGGCCTGCCCTTGGGTGGGCTGGTAGAACTAAAATGTGTGGCCGTATGTAAGGATCCTGCATGACCCAAAAAATTTTACGTCCAAGAGTATTTCCCTCAGCCAATGAAGACGCCAAGGCAGCCAGGCAGCATGTCAACACTCCTCAGTGTAATTCTCCTTCCTACCGCCTGGCTTTCCAGGATCAGGACTTTCTTTTACGAGAGGAATTGCGTCCGGTACGTCTCCAATTGGAACTGCTCAAGCCAGAGTTGGCCCTGCAGGAGCAGCAGATTGAATCCACTATTGTGATTTATGGCAGTGCTCGCATGCTTGATCCTGAATCAGCCAATGTACGCCTGGAAAAAATTCTGGAGGCATTAAAAAAAGATCCTGAAGATACTTTTTTGCAGCAAGAATTAGTCCGGGCCCGCACCATGGTCAGTAATAGCCGATATTATAACGAGTCCCGTAAACTTGGCCGGCTTATTTCTGAAAATACAGATGCATACAAATACGTGGTCATGACCGGTGGAGGCTTTGGCATCATGGGTGCAGCCAATCATGGAGCCCATGATGTGGGAGCTAAAAGTATTGGTATGAACATTGTGCTGCCCTTTGAACAGGAGCCCAACCCGTATATCACTCCAGAATTGAGCTTTCAATTTCACTATTTTGCCATCCGCAAGATGCACCTTTTAATGCGCGCCAAGGCCGTAGTGGCTTTTCCCGGTGGATTTGGAACCTTGGATGAGCTTTTTGAAGTTTTGACCCTGATTCAGACCCGTAAGGTACGCCCCATTCCTGTTCTGCTGTTTGGACGTCGTTTTTGGCAGCGAGTCATCAATTTTGATGTTCTGGTAGAGGAGGGCACCATTAACCCTGAGGACGTAAATATTTTTCAATATGTAAGCACTGCTGAGCAGGCCTGGGAAATTATTGCGGCCAGCAACAATATTGAAGTTCATCCTTAGTTGTAGTTTGGAAAAGATAGAGTGGACAGAGACAGATCCCTTGCCCACCAAGGCAAACGGGTAGTTTTCGAGCATTGAACGACCCGTTTATCCTGGTGGGTTTTTGCATAATTCTGCACGTAAATAAACCAGATATGCTTTATGGTCTTGTGTCTCCAGTCATGGGATCCACAACCAGCTTGATCTTTTGTCTGTCCTTGCGCAGTTTAACTTCCCAAAATCCATCATCAAATTCAACTTCTGTTATGGTTCCCTGACCACGAGCTTCAATGGATTGAATAATTATTGAGAGTGCCAGGGAGTTTGCCGGTGGTGTTTCCTCAAAATGGGTTGGTCTGCGACGCTGTTCCTGGCCGGTTTCAGGGTTAAGGTACAGCTTCAGACATCCTTGCTCCTGGCAGACCTTGATCTCCCATAAACCGTCGTCAAATTCAGCCTCTGAGATGCTGCCCAGTTTTTGGTCTTCCACCCCCTTTATAATGCTTGAAAGTGGCTTGCTCGTGGGTGACGGCAGTTCTCCTGCAATTGCGGTGGCTAACCAGGCACCTACTAAACCAGCCATAAAAAAGATGACCATATTTCTGCCTTGCATGGTATGCCTCCTTGATGAAAAGTATCGTATCTTTTTATTTGTTGAATACCAAGGCCATGTTGAACATCCTGGACACAAAATAATGGGGAGCACTTCAAGCTAAGAAAATAAGCAAGGCAGTACTCACAATTTATCCTGGTGATCCACAATAGCCTGATGGATATCCGCAATAATTTGTGCTGATAACCGGCTCATAACCAGACTCATGGATTCAGCCACGGAGCCAGGATTTTTTTTGGCACAGGGTTCTGATGCCTTGAACTGGCGTTGAAAAATGACCAGATCTGGGATGTGGCGTACCCGTGCATTCAACAGGGTAATGGTCAGTTCTGCTGTGGCCAGCCAGCCATCTTCCTCGTCTAACTCCATCCATTCCTCAACCATCCCTTCAACAATATACATGGATGGTACGGATGAGCCTGGACCATTGACAGCTAAAAAAAGTTTACTGGCAATCATATCTCGTCGCAAATAATCCTGTACCAACACTGGGGGTGTAGCCCGCCAACGGTGATAGGCATATTCCTGACGTCCAAAAGCTAAGTCGCGGTAAATCATTTTCGGAGTACCAAATTCCGGGGCCACATCAAAACGATTTAAGGTGATGGACACAGGAAGTGGAGCACCAGAAAATTCAGGGCTATCATATTCCAGGGTATAATAGCGAGTATCAGGAATATGCACACGTGAGGACGTGCATCCGGTTAAAAACAACAATACAAAACAAAGTCCGATAGGGTAACGCAACATTAAAGTTCTCCTATTCTTCCACTATTCTGGGCTTTGGAGGCTTGGAAAAAATCAATTGCGATGGTTGATTTTCCACGTTGGAGATAAGGCTGTTTAGGCTGGCTGAAGTTTGCTCCAAATTTTCAGCGGTCATGGTCAGTCGTTCTTGTAAGTTTTTGATAGACCATTGCATTTGCAGCATGGTTGCTTCTCCTTGAGCCACAAATCCTTCGGTTTTGGTCATCGTGTTGGCCAAAGAAATCATGGCTGTATCCACATGAGGACGATTCGTGGCCAGCATGGTTTGAAATTCCTTTAAAATCTCATCAATGGTGGTCAATTGGGAAGTAGCTCCTTCCATGAGTTGGCGTGAAGCCCGAATAGATTGGTCCATGTTTTGAGCCATGGACTGTAATTGTTTGGGCCCTAGGGCTTCATTGATATTGGCCAAAAGTTGGCGAATATCCCTGGAAATTTCCCCAAGCTCTGTTTCAGCTATGGTTGTGTGCAAAGTGGTAACGGCAGCCATGGCTTCATCTGAAATACCCTTAAAATCAACAGATTGAATTTTAGCAGTGATTTCATCAACTTCTCTAAAAAATTTTCGAATTACGGATGGTCTGGAGGCAATGACCGGATGCTCTGGTGTAAAACTTAAGGCAGGAGAAAAATCTCTGCTCTGGGGATCAAGCTTATCAATTTCTACAAACATAGCTCCAGTAATGCCCACATTGGAGAGAAAGGCCACGCCATTTTCAAAGCGTGTGGCATCTGTAGTTTCTTTATCCTCAATCATGATAGTTACTTCAATCAAATGAAAATCCGGGGCAATGCCAATGGATTTAACCCGCCCCACTGGAACTCCACGATATTTAACCGGAGAATCAACTCCCAGGCCTTGTACAGATTCATCAAAATAAGTCACAAAAATTTGTCCTCGGCGCAAGAATGAACTCATACCCAGCCAGATAACGGCCAGAGTGGCCAAAGCCAGACCAGCCGTCATAAACAAACCCACTGAAAAGTTTACACGCGCAGAGGCCATGTGATCTCCGTTATCCTTGACGATTAAAAAATTGGCGCACAAAGGGATGATCGCTCGTATCTCGTAAAATCCGAGGATCGCCGTCAGCAATGATGGCCTTGGTATTTTTGTCCAACATTATAATACGTGTGGCAATGGCAAAAATAGATGCCAATTCATGGCTCACAATAACAAAGGTGGTACCCAAGGTACGATTTAATCGTAAAATTAACTCATCCAATTCTGCAGAACTAACGGGGTCAAGGCCAGCTGAAGGTTCGTCCAAAAACAGGATCTCTGGATTGAGGGCCAGGGCCCTGGCAATGGCAGCCCGTTTTTTCATGCCTCCCGAGAGCTCTTCAGGTAAATGATGTTCAAAGCCTTCCAGACCCACTTGTTGCAGTTTAAGCCGCACCAAATCGTCAATGGCAGCTTGAGGAAGCAAGGTGTATTCGGCAATGGGCAGAGCGATATTTTCTCCTAAGGTCATGGATGAAAAAAGGGCCCCAGCCTGGTACATGACTCCAATACGATGTAAAATGTGTCGATATTCTGTGTCATCCTCAGGGTTAAGGGCAAGTCCAGCAATGGTAATGGTACCGGCCATGGGTTTATACAGACCAATTAAATGCTTGAGCAAGGTTGATTTACCACAGCCACTGCCACCCAAAATAACAAAGATTTCACCTGGATGAATGTCGAAATTCAAACCTTGAAGAATAACGCGCTGGCCAAAACCCATGGTCAGGTCACGCACACAGATAATGGGTGTACTCATGGTCGCCAATACCTTAAGATTATGGCCAAAATAGAATCCACGAGAATGACCATAAAAATACCGTTTACCACTGCTGAAGTAGTGGCCTGACCCACAGAAGCTGCTCCTCCGCGCACCTGATATCCTTTAAAGCAGCCAATAACAGAAATAAGAACTGCGAAAATAGCACTTTTAAAAAGACCCCAATTAATATCAAAAATGGTCAGGGTATTCATGGTTTGCGTCATGTAGGCTGTAGGGGTCAGGCTCAAGGTACCTACTCCAATTAAAAGACCGCCAGCAATGGCAAACAAATTGGAATACAAAGCCAATAAAGGGACTACCAGCACTGAGGCAATCACCTTGGGAACCACTAAAAACAACGTTGGCCGAAAGCCCATGGTCACCAGAGCATCTACTTCTTCGGAAACCTTCATGGTGCCTATTTCAGCCGCAAAAGCTGAACCCGAGCGACCAGCCACAATAATAGCGGTCATAATGGGCCCAAGTTCTCTGACCATGGCCAAGGCGACCAGGGAAGCGACATAAATATTGGCTCCAAATTGTTGCAATTGTACGGCAGACATAAAAGCCATGATCAAACCCAGTAAAAAACTGATCAACCCCACAATAGGCAGAGCATCCACACCTACCCGTTTCATGTAGTCAATGGTCGTTTTAACACGGAGCTGCCCAGGATGACGTAAAAGAGTAACAAGAGCCAGGGTCACTTCACCCACAAAGGAAACATGTTTGTTGGCCTGGTCCAGTACCTTTATGGTTTTCTTGCCAAAACGTGTTATTAGCCCTGGAGCAGGGGGCTTGCTTGGGCCTGAACTGGGTAGAGTATCCAGGTGAAGAAAATCCAAGAGTTCTTGCACATGCTTGGGCACTGCTTCTAATTGCAGGGTAACTCCCTGGTTTTCAGTCAGACGCATGAGATGAACAATAACCAAGGCACCACAATCATCCATATGCGTCACCGCATGAACATCTACTCGAAGCAATGGTGGGAGAGGAGAAGGGAGCGTATCCAAAGCTTTCAAAATATCTGCAATAGTATGCAGATCAAGACTCCCGGCCAAATGAATGGTCAAGCTGTGCAAGTCCTGGGTGATCGTGAGTGCGGTATTGGTCTTCATAAATTTTCTCAGGTTAAAGCGCAGGCTTCTGCATAGCTCAGGCCTGTCTACACGTCCAGAACCTCCCTTCAGGCGTATTTATTTGGTGGCAATGCTTTTCTTGAATCCTGTGCTCAAGTATGATAATTTGCCAGCATAGTTTTTTTATAACTCCCAAACGCATAGGAAGAACAATATGCATATACGTATTTTCCTCATTACCCTTCTACTTGGCCTACCTACATGGGCTCAGGCAACTTCTGAAATTCCTGAATCTTTATATTCTGACCTGGAGTATGTGCTCTCCATGCCATCTTGTACCACAGCCCCAGAGCAAGAAAAACTCTCTGCTCTAGTGCATTTTGTGGCTTCTACTCCATCAGAAACCAGTTTGGACATGCATAACCGGGACAAAGCCACAGGCGGATTTCATTCCTTTACTCTACAGGGCGATTTGGAACGAGTCTTGGATTATGCCTACAATCCGGATATCCCTGTATATGTGACCATGCCTTCCTCGGTACGCGAACAAGAATGGCTGACCAGCAATGTGGAGCAAGACTTACTTCGACTTCGCCAGGGGTTAACCAGCCCAGAGATCGTCATGGTCCGTGGCTCTGAGCGTGAAATCATTACTCCTGATGCCAATACCGGTGGATATTATACCTACAAGCAGGACCGGGCCATACTTGCCTTTCAAGGTCCAACGGGACCTGTGCTTATTTCTGTGGGCTGTCAGCCAGAACCATCGGATGTTGGGCGCAAGGGTGTTGTTGTGGGTGATGATGCCAATTGGAATTATCTGTATTCCGATGAAACAGGATTGACCAAGACAGGCTTGGGCTGGGTAGATTCGTACATGTATAATGCCCATTCCATTCTTGTTTTTGTGGCTGATACCTCTGCCAATGTGGTTCGGGCCGGCTCTTTTAAATGGCTTAATGCAGGCTGGGCTGGGATGAATATGGTAAAATCCAACCATATTATTAACGGCATTAAGCGTTTCTCCACAGATTTTATTACCGTCTTAGAATCGCCGCATTTACCTGAGGCCGAAGCATTGGCGGACATGTATCGCCATTTTAAAACAGATAGTCTGGAGAATCTGCGGGAGAAGGTTGCTCCCTATTTTACCGCTTTGGACCAATCTGGAGATCCTGCGACCAAAACTTCACCTTTTAAAAAATTGCTTGCTTCTGGTGAATACCTGGCCAGCATGAGCCGGGCAGAACTGGTTAAGGTCCTGGTCCAGGAGTATGTCAAAAAGCATGTGGGACGTGAATATTGGATTCAGGTGGCCCAAGTTTCTGATCCAGGTTCAGTACAGCCTTAAAAAAATGACTGCTGTGCGTTACTGAACAACTCTTTTGTTCTTGGAGTGAAAAATGCCATCCCAAGAGCTCGGTGGAGGATTTTCTTTAAACTGCCTGCACCGGGCCAACATCAACTTGGAGGCTTGGTCCTCAGGATCTAGCTCAAGTACAGCCAGATAGAGTCTGATGGCCTCATCAAAATGGCGCATGAGATAGGCAGCAAAGGCATCTTCCATGAACTTTGCCATGTGCACCTCTTTTTCTCCCAGCATCTTTTTTTCACCCATCAGTTCAAAGATCTTAAGACCATTTTTCTTGCCCACGACAGCTACCAGATCGAGAGGGCGCATCACAAAATGGTCTTTAACCAGCTCCTGGGTGTTTTGCCCAACGATAATATCGGTTCCGTAACACTTGTTGAGTCCTTCAAAGCGGCTGGCAGCATTAACATGATCTCCAATGGCGGTGTAAGTCATGCGATTTTCACTGCCCAGATTGCCTACAATGACCTCACCCGTATTCAGACCTATGCGTTGGTAGAAAAGGGGCTTGCCCTCATCCTTCCACTTTTTACGAAGCACAGCCAGTCTTGACTGACATCGTAGAGCAGCCTGACACGCAGCCACAGCATGATCAGCATTGGGGATGGGAGCCCCCCAAAAGGCCATGATAGCATCGCCCATAAACTTGTCCACAGTACCTTGCTCCTCACGAATCAACTGGTTCATTTCTTTTAAATATTCAGCCAGACTATCTACAACTGCTTCTGGCTCAAGCTCTTCTGAGATGGATGTAAAGCCCACAATATCTGAGAAAAAAATGGTCAACCTTGCCTTGCGTCCACCAAGGATAGCCTCTCCACCTGAAGCCATGATATCGCGCACAACATCAGCGGGCACATATTTACCAAAAGATCGCAATCCTCTTTTCATATCGTCAATAGCCACCATGAGGCAGTCCACTTCCTTAAACATGGAATGTCCCAGGGGCTTGCCTTCAATTTCAAAGCGGCCAATGGCTTCAGCCTCACTGGATATTTGCTTGAGGGGTTTTGCAATACGTGCAGATATCCATGCACTGGTCAGCAACATAAACAGAAAGCTGATCAGGGCAATCCCCAGAGTTTCCAGGTTGTTGCGATCAACAAAACCAAGAACTTCCTGGCGAGGAATGATGGAAGCAATGATCCACTCCGGCATGTTCTCGCCAGATATTTTGCGGTAGCTCCCAAAATACTTTGTGTTGTCAGCCAGAAAGTTGAAAATTTGGATCTGCTCAGTAGCTTGTAGGAGGTCTTCATGACCCAGTTGTTGTAAAAAGCTGGCTACGCGTACATCTTTAAGCTCTGCGTAGGGAACAAATTCATATCGTGATCGACCCTGTTCATTGACAACAGTTTGGGTGAGAATTTCTGGAGTTGGATGAGCAATGACCTGGAGCTGTTCTTGGGCTGTTTTTTCGATGATAAAGGCAAACCCATCTTTTCCCACAGGATTGGCAGCAAGAAACCTGGATATGGCCACAATATCAAAATCAACGCTGGTCACCCCAAAAAATTCTTTATTTTGCCCGAAAAAGGGTGCTGCATAAGAAACACCGGCGACCATTTCAGCTCCTTTGCGAATGGTACGAGCCTCTATCCATACTGGTTTTCCTGCTTTTTGGGCCAATTCATACCAAGATTCAAAGGTGCTGTTCCGATTTGCCCGAGGAGAGAAGGTCAGTTGGTTATAATTATAGGATACGCGTTCCTTGTAATCTTCGGGCCAAAAATCAAAAAATTCAAGAGTCCTGGCCTCATGGTCAAAGCGGCTTTCACGAATGGAGAATTTACCATCAGCCATGCGCTCAATAGAAAGCATATGACCATCTTCAAGGCGCACAGAGATAAAGGTGAAGTATGGTTGTGTCTCCATGACCCGTTGCCAATAGTTGCTTAATCTGAAAAAAGTTTCTGGGCCAAGCTTGATCGTACCCAGAGTGGACCGGTTTAACTGGTTCTGATCATTGGCCTTGGAAAGCAGGTTTTTAATCCAAAGCTCAATACGAGCCGAGGTTTGATCAATGACCTGTGCGGATAAGTTGTCAGCATTCTTTCGGATATTCGTATATGAAAAAATGCCGAGCAGACCAATGGCACTCAAGAGAAGCAGGGCAAAAATAGTAGATAGAGCAATGCGAAAGGGGACACGTACTTTTTTCCCATTAAATTCACCGGATAAGTGTTTCATGTTTTTTCCCTCCAGATTGCAAATAACAAGGGACAGATTTTTTATTGTTCCTGATGGGGCTTGAAATCCAATTGTTAAGGTACGATACAGTGTTTTCTTACAATCATCTATCCGGACAAGCTGGGCGTACTTGCGATATGAAGGAGTTACAGGCTCTAGGTCAAGATCCATCTGGCTCTTGTGGATAGCAGGAAAACTCGTTAAATATCAAGAAGATAATCGTTCTTGGGTATGATATGCTAAAAAACTGTTCGTTTATTTTGTTTATTGCAAGTCCAACAAAGAATATATCAAAGCATTACTGAGTTCATCCTCAAGAAATCTATGGTAAGTATCGCTTGTGTACGTGAGGCAATCAGGAAGATTCATGAACATCTATTTGGTGGGTGGTGCAGTCCGCGACCGGTTACGGGGTCTAACACCCTTGGATTATGACTATGTGGTTCTTGGGGGCAGTGAAAAAGATTTGCAGGCCCACATTAGCGGATTGACGCGAGTCGGTCAGGGTGTTCCTGTTTTTGTGCGTGGGAACGAGCAATACACCATTTCCACCTATCCTGATATGGCAGCAGACCTGGATTCTCGTGATCTGACCATAAACGCTCTGGCCCAAGATAAACAAGGACAAATTTTGGCCCATCCTCAGGCTTTGGCTGATTTGCACGATCAGATTTTACGGCCAGTTCGCCTTGAAAATTTTCTTGCTGATCCCTTGCGAGTTTTTCGTGCCGCCCGTTTTGCAGCGACGTTGCCTCATTTTAGCGTCCATTTTCAACTCATTTTAGCCATGCAGTCAGTGCCCCATAGTGCCTTAAGCCAGGTCGCAGCAGAAAGGGTAGGTCAAGAAGTGCTCAAGGCCTGCCAGGGAGAACAGCCCGGACGGTTTTTACGCCTTTTATGTCAAGGCCATGCTCTTGATCCCTGGTTTAGAGAATTGGCTCAAGCTGATGATATTCCTGCCGGACCAGTCCCGTATCATGATTCTAGTGTACTTGAGCATACGGCTCAGGTTATGGATAATTGTGCAGGTGATCCTTTGGCCGTGTGGATGGCCCTTTGTCATGATTTGGGCAAAACGAGTACTCCTGAAAAAAAGTGGCCGCATCATTTTGGACATGAACAGCGTGGTCAAGCCCTGGCCCAAAGTATGGGACAACGTCTGCGGCTCCCACGTCGTTATATACTGGCTGGATCTTTGGCAGCACGCTGGCATATGGCTGGCGGCAACTACCTGGAGTTACGGGAGGCCACCAAAGTCAGGCTTTTGTTAACTCTGGTCAAAGCCGATATTTTTGACTCTTTTTTCCACTTGGTCCAGGCAGACGGCGGGCATGACCATAGTCCCAGGGCAAAAGCAGACCTTGAGATAATCCAGTCAGTGCGTTTACCTGAAAAGCACCATAATCGTGGTCACCGCAGCGCTGAAATTTTACTCCAACTGAGGTGCGAGGCCCTAGCCAAACATGTTTAACCATGGGGGTTCCTTATGGAAAACAACATAGATCAAGCTCAACGTATTGCCAGGTTATTGGATCTGACCAGCCTACAGGGAAATGAATCTCAGGAAGATATTATACAACTTTGTGCTCAATGTGTGGGCAATTTTGGGCACGTGGCTGGCCTGTGTCTCTTTCCCCAGTTTTTATCTCAGGCCCGACAGGAACTGAAAGCACTGGGCTCACCGCCAATACGCCTGGTGACAGTAGCCAATTTTCCCCATGGATATCTGGATATCTCCAGGGCTGTACAGGAAATACACCAAGGTCTTGCGGCTGGCGCCCAGGAAATTGACCTGGTCTTTCCCTATGGGTCCTTTACGGCCGGAGCCCAAGATGACGTTGCGCATTTTCTTACAACCTGTCGTAAAGCTTGCCCGGTAATCTTAAAAATTATCTTGGAAACAGGCGAGTTACGGGACCCAGCCTTGATTCAGGCTGCGAGTGAACTGGCTATTGCCACGGGTGCTGATTTTTTAAAAACATCCACAGGTAAATCTTCAGTGCATGCAACCCTTACTGCTGCGCGGATCATGCTGGAAACTATTGCTCAAAGTTCGCGCACAGTGGGTTTTAAGGCTTCAGGAGGTATTCGCTTGGTGAACGAAGCGGTACAATATCTTGCCTTGGCTGAGGAAATCTTGGGGAAAGACTGGATCGGTCCACATACTTTTCGTTTTGGAGCCAGTAGTCTCTTACAGGATATCCTCAAAACTTTGGATCATGGAAAATAGATCTTGGCCCGCGTAGCACTGATCATTCTTGATTCCTTGGGCGTAGGCGGCGCTCCTGATGCTGGTGCCTTTGGTGATCAAGGAGCAAATACTTTGGGACATATTGCTCTTTATGCGCACCAGGGATTAGCTGAGCAAGGGCGTAACGGTCCTCTTTGTTTACCCATCTTAACCTCTTTGGGGCTGGGGTTGGCTGCGGCTTTAAGTACAGGACAAGTCCCCCCGGGGCTGGAGCTGGAACCGGAAAATTGTCTTGGACAGTATGGTTGCGCCACACCCACAAGTCCGGGTAAAGATACTATTAGCGGACATTTTGAACTGGCTGGCGTGCCCATAACTGAAGATTGGGGATATTTCACAGCCAAGAATAATTCCATCCCCCAAAAAATTTTAGATGAGCTTATTCAGCATACAAAAATTCCAGGCTTCTTGGGGAATTGCCAGGCATCGGGTACTGAAATTTTGGTCCGTCTTGGTGAAGAACATATCACAAGCGGTAAACCGATCATCTATACTTCGGCAGATTCAGTCCTTCAAATTGCGGCCCATGAAACCTATTTTGGCCTTAGCCGGTTATACGCATTGTGCTTGGCAGCCCGGACCTTGGTGGATGAATATCGTATTGCCCGGGTCATTGCCCGTCCTTTTATAGGGGAAAATAAAGAAAATTTTGTACGTACTGGACAGCGTCGAGACTATGCCATGCCTGCGCCACAGTTAACAATTTTAGACCGAATCTGCCAAGCTGGTGGACAGGTTGTAGCAATAGGTAAAGTCCGCGATATTTTTGCTGGACGTGGCGTGAGTCAGAGTTTTTCTGCGCATGGGCATGCGCAAATCATGGACCAAGTGCTTTTGGCCCTGGCCCAAACCAAAGAACAGATGGCAGAAATACCTACACTGCTTATAGCCAATTTTGTTGACTTTGACTCAGTCTACGGACATCGCCGGGATGTGGCTGGTTATGCCAGAGCCCTGGAGGCATTTGACGAAAACCTCCCAAGGCTTTTAAAGACCTTGGAGCACGGCGATCTGTGTATTATTACCGCTGATCATGGTTGTGATCCAACCTGGCCGGGCACAGACCATACCCGAGAACAAGTGCCTATTTTGGCCTTTGGACCTGGAATAAAGCCGGGAAGTATTGGAATTCGTCAAAGTTTTTCTGATGTGGCTGCAACCATAGCTTTATTTTTAGACCTTAATGCTTTGGACTTTGGAAGTCCCTTTCTTTTGACTTAACTTGTATCTTGCCAAGGATAACCCATGACCCAACGCAATAGTTTGGACTCGTCCATAGTTGAACGTATCATTCCAGTTTTGCTCAGGCTTATGGTTTGGGGTGGATTTTTTGCAGTCTTTTATCTTTTACGTTCTTTTTTTCTCCTTTTATTTTTAACTTTTGTTTTTGGATATATCCAAAGCAGAGGAGTGGATAAGCTGCAAAGATTCATTCCCCATCGAGCCTTGAGGGTCGTGTTGGTCGCGACACTTTTTCTCAGTATCTTGGTGACTGTGGGAATTTTAATTGTTCCCAAAGCCAAGGACCAAACTGTACTTTTTGTTATTCAACTTCCACAACACGTGGCACGACTGGACCAGGAGCTTTTATCTCTGGCTGAACGCTATCCCATGATTGCCAATATCATTCCGGAATTGAGCTATGAACATAGCCAATCTCCTTCAGGCTTGGGCAAATCACAAACAGCAATTTTAATTCAACAAATTTTTGGATTGGGTGAACCGCAAGATGGACAACACAAAATTAATCAAATGCTGGAATTAGTACGGGGGGTAGGAGGACAGGTGGCGGCCATTGCTTCAGCTTTTCTCCTGGCCCTCTTGTTTTCTTTTTTAATTGTCCTGGATTTGCCCAAATTGACCACCAGTGTGACCAATCTTAAAAACACCAAGGTAGGCTTTATCTATCGTGAGGTAGCTTATAGCATTCACGATTTTGCTCATGTTTTGGGGCGTGCGCTGGAAGCCCAATTTGTCATTGCTGTGGTCAACTCGTTGCTCACAGCCTTAGGGGTGCTGGCTTTAGGCATGGGTTCAGCTTTGGCCTTTTTAACGGTCATTGTTTTTCTTTGTAGCTTTATTCCAGTGCTCGGCGTCTTTATCAGTTCTGTACCCATTTGTCTGATAGCTTTGCAAAGCTCTGGGTTAACAACCATGCTTTTGGCAATTGTTATGATCACAGCCATTCATCTTATTGAAGGCTATGTCTTAAATCCCAGAATTTATGGCTCCTACATGCGCATCAACCCAGTTATTGTTCTGGTCATCTTAACAGTAGGTGCCAAAATTTTTCACGTCTGGGGACTTGTTTTAGGCGTACCCATCTGTACCTATTTTTTCGGTCATGTTATTCGCTACCCTGAACAAAAACTCCTCAATGCTCAGGATACAATCGCACACGAGACAGATGATGCTCTATAATCTTGTTGACCAATGTAATGCATTTTTTAAAATAGCCATGCCCAGTTCTGGCTGAAAATATTCTTCTTTTTGCTGCACAAAGGGTATATATTCCAAGGTGGCCTTCACAGGGGCAATTTTTCCACCCTGAATCCGTAAAAAAAGACTTTTTCGGGCGGGAGCCATGCGTCCTAAAACAACGGGAATAGCTTCAAAGGCCTCGTTTTTGGGCAGGGTAACCGGATGTAAGGGAACTTTGGGTAAGGTTGAAGTAAGCTGACCAGGCTGATGCAGGGAAACAGCACTGGCTAAATTTAAAAAAAGTTCGGGCCTGATTTTAAAAGCTGGTACTCGAAAGGTAAAAGGAGTGACAGCCATCCATGGCTGGGGAACCTTGGGTAAATTGGTAAGCTGGATGAGATCAGACCAGGTTTTCAGGGTAAAGCCTGTAGTCGCAAAATGTACGTTCCAAAAAGGAAGATAAAGATCAGGAGAGCTGACAGAGGTCCTAAAGCACACCTGCACCTCTTTGCCTTGATTGGGACCAGCTTCCCAGGTTGTCTCACAATGAGAACAGGTCTGGACCAAACTTTGACTATGCCCCTGCAAATCCCAACCACATTTGGGACATAGGGTGGAAACAAAACGCAAAGAACTGCTGGCGGGTTGAAATTTTTCTCGGTCCACATCCATGGGTCCCAAAATTTTTCCCGTAAGGCCATCAATAAAATGCTGTTCCAAAGCATAGAGGGGTTGAAAAATGAGGGATAACGAATCCCCAATATAGGCTACCAGGCGTTTTTCATTGGGTAGGTCAAGACCCGGGATAAACTTTACCAATTGGGCTTTAAGGATTGCACTGGAAAGATCTGGCTGGACAAATGAGCCTGGAGTGGTTGGCTCTACAAAATGCAAGGTCATGGCTTGGGCCCTCAAGCCCAAGGTAGGGAGAACACTATTGGTTTTGACTGCCAGGAGGCTGGAATCAAGAATTTTGTGCTGGGTCCTGGAAGCTGTAAGAACAAATACATTCCCACGCAGTCTCCAATAGGGCATATAAACAAGAGTGCCTGGGGAAGAAATGCGTGGCGGAATAAAAAATTCCAACGGGCCGCGCCCATAGATAAAGAGCCGAACTTGACAAAAAGGACAAGTAAAAATTCGGTCTGTTTTTTGTAGTTCCACAGGTGCGCCGCATTGCGGGCATTGGTGGGATAAGCTGCTCATGAACTTTCTTTGACGCGTTCTCCACAATGAACACAAAAAGATGCTGACCGTAAATTATTCCGACCACAAGATGGACAGGGGATATTCTCTTGAACCGGTCCTGCCGCTCGACCACAGCGAGGACAAAACCGGGTATTGTGAGCTAAGTTTTTACCGCAACCCTGGCATTGTTCAAAGACCAGCAATTGATGTCCACAAGACGAACAAAAACGATCCTCAGTATCTATGGGCTGACGACATTCAGGGCAGCGTAGAGCCGCAGGGCGAGTTATGGTCTGGGCAGCTGCCAAAGCACCTGGAGTCATGGGGGGCGTGGCAGGCTGATTGTGCATCGCCTGGGCCATGAGGGAGGGCATCATAAAACCTACACCCAGTCCCATGGAATCACCAGCACTTCCAGGATTAGTGGCTGCTTTTTCCAGGGCTGTAGCTGCTTTTAATTGCAAAAATTTGTTCATGTCTTCAAACATGCCCAGTTTGGTCTTGTCATCCATAGCCTTTTGAATTTCAGGCGGTGGGGTGATGGAATTAATATACAATTGGTTGAGAGCCAAACCAAAACGACTAAAATCCTGACTCAGCTTTTGGCTTAAACCCGCAGACCAGGCTTCATAACGGCTGGGCAAGTTTAATATGGTATCCATGTTTTCGCCCAAGTAATCATTAAAGCGAGAAACAATAACCTTGCCCAGATATTCGCTTAAATTGGACACAGAAAAAGAAGCCATGGTGCCCACCAAAGAATTGATGAACAAAAGAGGCTGGACCACCTGGATATTGAACATGCCATAGGCTCGTAAACGAATGAGCCCTAATTGCGCATCTCTAAAAGCCACAGGCTCCCGAGTACCCCATTTTAAATTGGGAAAAATCTTGGTGTTGACCAGATAGGCCTCTGCTCGCAAAGGACTTTCCAGACCCCAGGGAATACCCATAATTTTGTTTAAAATGGGGATATTGGCAGTTTTGAGAGTGTGGCGTCCTGGTCCAAAAACATGGACAGCCTTACCATTATAGAAAAAAATGCCGGCCTGGGAGTCACGAACTACCATTTGAGCACCGTATTTCACTTCTCCTGAGCCTTTTTCCGGAAAACGATGCGCGATTTCCTGGCCATTATGATCAAGCCATTCAATGAGTTCTAGGAAAAAAATATTGTGGGTACCCATAGTGTTCTCCGTGTTCATGATGTAGAGGCAGTGGTTATAAGGGGATTTGCTTGCAATTACAACACAGGAAACGTAGTGCTCAAACAGGACAACACTCCCTGGCATTTTTATCTGCTGGTCACAGGAGAGAATTTTTATGAAGAAAGAAATTATGTCGAGTACTGATATGCAACAAGCACTAACTGATTTGGCACATCAGGTTCTGGAACAGGTTGCGGATCACGATTCTTTAGCACTTATAGGTATTCAGCGTCGTGGTGTAGACTTGGCCAAACGCTTGAGTACACTTCTTTCTGACTTTTTAGGTACAACGGTTATGTGTGGGGAGCTGGATATCAATTTGTACCGCGATGACTGGACCACGTCATCAGCCACACCCATTATCAGTGCGACACGCATAGATTTTGCGTTGGAAGACAAAACCATTATCTTGGTGGATGATGTGCTTTTTACTGGTCGCACCATTCGCAGCGCCCTGGAAGCTATTGTGGATTTTGGCCGTCCCCAAGCCGTAAAACTTTTGGTGCTTATTGATCGCGGCCATCGGGAATTACCCATTCAAGCTGATTTTATTGGCCAAACTGTGGTTACCACACGCGATGAAGTGGTTAATGTGTTTGTTGTGGAGCGTGACGGACACGATCAAGTAGTTCTGGAAACTGACCAATAAAAATGGCGAGGAGCTCCCCATGATGCTCTCGCCACTTCCTACCTGAAAACACTTGGGCTATAATCCAAAGTGTTTTTGAATATATCCGCTCATAACAGATTGTGCTTCTTCTCGACATTCGCCGCAGCTTGTGGCGATTTTAGTCATTTCTTGTAATTCGTGAAAGCTGCGTACTCCTTCCAGTACGGCATGCTCAATATCCTCATCAGTAACCTGCATACATTCACATACAATTTTTGCCTTTGTGGTTGTGATGCGATCTTCCATCCCATTTTTACGGTAATAATCGTCAATGGCGGCCCTTAAGGCTTTATCGCCCAATACTGAACAATGCACTTTATTGTCCGGTAAACCATCCAAGGCCGCTAAAATATCTTTGGCCTTAATGGTATATGCTTGGTCCAGAGTCATACCCTTGACCATTTCCGAAAGCATGGACGTGCTGGCAATAGCACTGGCACACCCATAGGTCCGCCACTGACAATCAGTAATGGTCAAGGTCTTGGGATCAACCTTGATATACACAATCATTTCATCGCCGCATTTGATATTACCCGTCTGGCCGATACCATCAAAGTCGGCTTCATTGTCTTCACGCATAATATTGCGTGGATTCATAAAATGATCCTTCACCTTATCTGAATATGTCCATTTGACAGCCATATTATTTTCTCCTGTACGTAGTCGACATTTCACGAATACGGTTGATGATCGGTGGTAGGTGATGGAGCATGTAGTCCACATCATCCTTGGTATTTTCTCGGCCCAAGCTGATACGAATGGAACCATGAGCATTTTCCACAGGCACACCAGTAGCCATGATGACATGTGAGGGATCCAGGGATCCCGATGCACAGGCTGAGCCTGTGGACACAGCAATACCGGCCAAGTCAAGATATAAGAGGATGGCCTCTCCCTCGGCCCCGACAAAGGAGACATTTAAGGTACCAGGCAGACAATGAGTAGGATGTCCCATAACCAGAACATCAGGAATGGATGCAACAATGCCATCACGTAAGGTTTGTTTGAGGTGGAGCAGTCGGCTTTCTTCAGCGTGCATTTCCAAGGCCCGCATTTCTACAGCTTTGCCCAGACCAAAAATACCCAAGGAGTTTTCTGTCCCGGCTCTACGGCCTGACTCCTGGTGTCCGCCCAAAATCAAGGGACAATAGGGCGTGCCCTTCTTAACATACAACGCACCAATACCTTTAGGCCCATAAATTTTATGAGCAGACAAGCTTAAAAAATCCACATCCAAATCACGAACGTTGACTGGAATTTTCCCTACAGCCTGAACAGCATCAGTATGTACCAACGCCCCTCGTTCATGGGCAATACGAGTGATTTCCTTAATATCTTGGATTGTTCCAATTTCATTATTGGCCATCATGATGGAGACTAAGCCAGTTTTGTCGGTGATACTTTGACGCAAATCATCCAAATCAATGCGCCCGTATTGGTCAACAGATAAATAGGTCACACCGTGCTCGCCTTGAGCAAGATTGGTCGCAGTACTGAGCACACAAGGGTGCTCAATAGCAGTGGTGACCAAATCATGGCGACCACTCATGGCACAAGCACATGTAGTACTTTCACAGCGCAAAAGAGAGAGCACTGTATTGTTGGCTTCAGAACCACTGCCTACAAATAAAATCTCACCCGCAGCAGCACCTATAAACTGGGCTACGCTGGTACGGGCATCTTCTATTTTTTCTCGGGCTTCACGACCAAAGCTATGCATACTTGAAGGATTTCCAAACACTTCCAGTCCCTGGATCAATGTTTTTTTCACTTCAGGATGCAGGGGGGTAGTGGCATTATTATCCAAATAGACCGTGCGATGTTCCATGGCAGCTCCTTGATTGCAAAATAATGACCAGAGAGTAAGACATAAAATGAACCTGTCCACCCAGAACTATGTAAAATTTTATCTTGCCTTAAACAGCAAGGCTTTGCCAACGTTGATCCTTCCAGGAATAGAGCTCATGAGGTCGAAATCCAGCCTTATAGGCCATACGCGCACACCCACGGGTCCAGTAACCCAGATAATAATGGGATAATCCCAAGGATTGAGCATGGTGTATCTCTTGTAATGCTCCATAAACACCAAGACTTAAATGAGAAAGATCAGGATCAAAGATAAAATATATGGAATTCAATGCTGTATTGGACTGGTCCAGATATCCTGCGGCCACCAGACTTTTATCCAGCCAATACCGGGCCAATAATCCTGGACAAGCAGGTGAATGAAAATGAATGACAAAGTCGGCAAAATTGACTTTTTGCTGAAAGCGTTCCTGGGAATGGACACGGTACAGATTAAAAAGCTGTCGGTGATAGCGCAAAGGCCCAACCTCAACCTGAACATCCCGACATTTACGCAGCACTCTTTTTTGACTGCGGCTTAAACGAAAGCGTTGGACATCTACACGAATGGGAGTACAAGCCCGACAATCAGGACAGGCTGGTCTAAAAAAATAATGACCAAATTTACGCCACCCTCGGGACAAAAACCATTCCAGCTCTTCTGCATCCAGCTCACCAGCAAAAAAATATTCATAGACCATTTTTTGATCCGCCAAATACGGACAGGGCATGGGAGATGAGAACGCAGGATATTGATAAATGAACATAGGTGATTTTATACTACAATACTGGGTATTTCTTTTCGTATTTACCCAGTTATCTTGGACCAGGAATCTCGCAAGGTCACACTGCGATTAAAGACAAGCCTGCGGGACGAATGATCCAGACGATCTGCACAAAAGTATCCCTGACGCTCAAATTGAAAACGATCTTCAGGCAAAGCCGTTGCCAAGGATTGTTCTAGCAGACAATGGGGCAGCACTTCCAGAGATTGAGGGTTGATCTGAGTTAAAAAGTCGGCATCCTTTCCTGGGGTTTCCACCATAAACAAGCGGTCATAAAGACGAATCTCAGCCTGGACGCAATGCTGGGCACTGACCCAATGCAAGGTACCCTTGACCTTGCGTCCATCAGGTGCATCCCCACCACGAGAAGCCGGGTCGTAGGTACAGATTACTTCCTTGATAGTCCCATCCGGGTTTTTAACCACATTCTCACAAGTAATGAGATATGCTCCACGCAAGCGTACTTCCTTACCTGGTGCCAAACGGAAAAATTTGGAGCTGGGATTTTCCATAAAGTCCGACTCTTCAATATAAATTTCACGAGAAAATCCGACCTGGCGCGTCCCCATATCTGGATTTTTAGGATGATTAGCTAAAGTAAAAAAATCTTCCTGATCATCGGGGTAATTGGCAATGACAACTTTCAAAGGCTTAAGCACAGCCATGACTCGTGGGGCAGTGGCATCCAAATTTTCGCGCACACAGTTTTCCAACAACCCCATGTCCACACAACTTTCAGAGCGGCTGACCCCAATGCGCTCGCAAAAGTCGCGTAAAGCAGCAGGAGGAAACCCTCGCCGGCGCAGGCCGGAGATGGTGGGCATGCGCGGATCTGACCAACTGCCAACAATTTTATTATCGACCAAAAGTTTCAGTCTTCGTTTGGAAGTTACGGTGTAGTTGATATTTAACCGATTGAATTCATATTGCCTGGGTCTGGCCGGCACCTGAAGCTGATCTAAAATCCAATCATAAAGCGGTTTGTGATCTGCAAATTCCAACGTACAGATAGAATGCGTAATATGCTCCAAAGCATCAGACAGGCCATGGGCAAAATCGTACATGGGGTAAATACACCATGCGTCCCCGGTATTTTGGTGCTCTTGGTGCAAAATACGATACAAGGCTGGATCACGCATGTTCATATTCGGCGAAGTCATGTCAATTTTAGCTCGTAAAATATGGGTTCCTTCGGAAAATTCTCCAGCTCTCATGCGGGTAAAAAGATCAAGATTGTCCTCAATGCTGCGTTTTCGATACGGGCTGTTGGTGCCCGGCTCAGTCAAAGTACCACGATACTGACGTACTTCCTCGGCTGATAAGGAACAAACATACGCCTTACCTTGCTTGATGAGATCCACGGCAAATTGATACAATTCTTCAAAATAGTCCGAAGCATGGTACAGATGTTCTCCCCAATCAAAACCAAGCCAATGCACATCTTCCTTGATGGAGGCAACAAAAATGGGATCTTCCTTGCCAGGATTGGTGTCATCAAAACGTAAGTGACAGCGTCCACCATAATCTCTGGCCAGCCCAAAATTTAGACAAATAGACTTGGCATGACCAATATGAAGAAAACCATTGGGCTCAGGTGGAAAACGGGTAATAACCCGGCCCTGATGTTTGTTGGTTCGTAAATCGTCTTCAATAATTTGGCGTAAAAAATGAGAAGGCAAAGAAGGTTGATCCATGAGTTTTCCTTATGTTTTTCTTGGGATGACTTGAGAGATTATTTTCTTTTTTAGGGAAACATTGGGCAATATTGTCCTTGAATATATTTCTGTAAGGCATCACGGCTGCTGGTGTACGCCAGTTGTGCCCAGGGAAGCTCCTGAGGCGTAAAAAGGGCTAATGTTTTGATTTCGTTATTGGGGTAAGGGTGCCCGGTATGCAAATAGGAGTGATAGACAATAATAACAGAAGCACCCTTGGGGTAAGAAAATACTCCCACCAAGCCATCCAGGTGAATATGAAGCCCTGTTTCTTCACGAATTTCACGCTGGGCAGCATGTTCAACTTGCTCATGGGCATTGACATACCCACCAGGTAACAGCCAGCGCTGTGCATCATCTCGCCTCTTGCGGCGCACCAGTAAAAGCCGACCATGAATATTGACAATAACACAAGCTACAACCTTTGGATCGGGATACAAGCTGTTTGCACAGGTTGTGCATACCAAAGACTCAACCTCCCCATTGGGAGCATATTCTTTTTTTAAGGACGCACCACAGCCAGGGCAAAAACGATAGTTTTGAAAAAGAAGGGCGGTACAAGGCATCACTTAAAAAAGTTCATTTTGATCTTGTTTTCTTTGAGGCTTTGTCTTTGATGCGCCTGGGCAGTTTCAGCTGGATGGCCGATACTGACTATGGCCAAGACACGAAAATTATCTGGAATATGCAAAAGTTCACGAACCCGTTCTTCGGCAGAAACGCCGGGTTGATATTCTCGCCCTCGAATTTGAATCCAGCAACTGCCCAAATCCAAACTGGTGCAGGCAAGTTGCAAGATAATGGTAGCAATGGAACAATCTTCAATCCAGGTGTCAGCCAGAGAGTCATCTCCTAGAATAACCACACCCAAAGCTGCGTCACGTAAAAAATGAGCATGTCTGGGCTTGGCAGTAGCCAGGTCCCCAAGAAGATCCTTGTCGGTGACAAAAATAAATTCCCAGGGATCCTGGCCACGGGAAGAAGGAGAGCGGAGCACTGCTTCTTGAAGTTGCGTCATGGTCTCCAAGGACAGAGTGGTTGGGGTATACTGCCGGATACTGCGACGTTTACGTAAAATATTGAGCATGAATAGTTCCTTATGTTTTAGGACCCCGAGATGATGGCCCGGGGCTGTTTTTTTCTTATCCTTGATCAGCCGCTCATGTTTTCGTATCAAAGCCTTTTGGTGGGAGCAATCCTGGGGATTGGAGGACTGATGTATGAAATAATTTTGGTCTTGACACTCTTGGCCGGCTGTCTCATGCCCGTGCAACCAGCTATGAATGCCATAGTGGCGCAATGGACCAACAGTGTTTTTTTTGCAGCTTTTCTATCTTTTTTTGTGGGCACCGTAGCCCTTGGACTTGTGTGCCAGATCCTGCCAAACTCCTGGCCTGCTCGTCCAGCCTTATTGCAAATCCCTTGGTGGTGCTGGACAGCAGGTATCCTTGGCGCTTTTTTTGTAACCATGACCCTGGTGGCTATCCCGCGTCTGGGAGCCCTGACAACCATTGCTCTGCTTGTGGCTGGACAAATGCTCATCTCCTTGGTCATGGATCATTATGGATGGTTTGGAATTCCAGTTCAGGTAGCGAGCCCTGGTCGTATGCTGGGCGCTCTTTTTTTAGTGGTGGGAGTACTATGCATCCAAAAATTTTAGGAGAAAATTGATGAAAACCGCTCTCTTTGTTTTTAATGATGATCCCATGTGTTTTATTCATGTTTTGCTTAATGCTCTGGACTTACATGCTCACGAGCAAGAAGTACGGGTGATTATGGAAGGAGCTTCCGTAACCTTGGTACCCCAGGTCGTTGCCCCTGATCACCCCTTGACCCATCTTTTTGCCCAGGTCAGGGACAAGGGCCTTCTGGATGGAGCGTGCCGGGCTTGTGCCGTAAAGCTCGGAGTAGCCAAAGATATTGAAGCAACAGGCATAGCTCTTGTGGGTGACATGAATGGTCATCCATCCATGCGAGGCTATATGGACCAAGGATTTCAGGTCATAACTTTTTAGTTGCAGTCCAAAGTACGTTTACACTGCACGCCAGTAACTGACCAAGAGGATGCATGGATGCTTGTTCGCGTTGGTTCTAAAAATCCTGTGAAATTGGCTGCCATCTCAGCAGTCATAAAAAAACGATTTCCTGACGCAATCTTTGAGTCTGTTGCAGTTGCTTCCCTAGTTGGAGACCAGCCCGTGGGTTTGGAAGAAACTTTGCGGGGAGCTAAAAATCGAGCCAGAGCAGCTTTTGCCATATCCCCAAGCTGTGATTTAGCTGTGGCCCTTGAATCAGGATTAGTACCTGTGCCTGAGATCCGAACAGGATATATGAATCTCACAGCCTGTGCTATTTTTAATGGTTCTGAAATTTTTGTAGGCTTGGGTCCGGCCTTTGAATTACCCCTAGAGGTCACTCGTTTGGTGGTTGAGGAGGGTTTGGAACTTGATCCTGCTGTACGCCAGGCTGGGCTCACTGACAATGCTCGTATTGGCTATGCCCAGGGGCTTATAGGAATTTTAAGTGGTGGCAGGGTTACCCGTGAAGACTACAGTCGTCCGGCTGTGTCCATGGCCCTGGTGGCTATGGGAAAATAATATAAATCAAAGTACTACTGAGGTGAGCATGTCTCGTTCTTATCTTGTATATCGTTGCATCAAAGATGAAGCCATTAAAACCCCTGAAGCTATTATTGCTTTGTGGGATGAAGATCTGCCCAGATTTACAGAAATTTTGGACGAAGCTACAGCCCAGCGTCCAGACAAGGCCAGAAAAGAAAATGAATATTGGGAGATCGTGGCCAAAGATCAGGCCGACCCCTATGATTGGGAAAAAGTGGTCGGCCCCATGAAAAATAAAGAGCATGATCCGCTGGGTGATATGTGGCGAGATCGGGCCAAGATTGAAAAACTTGTGGAACAAGGAGCGACTTTGGAGCAGGCCATGGATGTCATGACCCCCTTTAGCCATAGTTTTCGATATGAGTCAGAAGCCCCCAAAAATCTGCTGCCAAATATGGATGAGATCAAGTCTTAATCTGGATTCATTGGGAAACAAAGGATACAAAAGGACAAATATGGATGGAATGATAGAGGAATTGGATATTTTTTTTGAAAAATGGGCATCTTGTGATGCGAAAAAGGCATTTCATATTTTTCGCAAGGCACTGGAAAGTGTGGATAAGGTTATCCTGGATTTCAAGGCCAGGCCAGGTGTGACCTATTCTTTGCGGGGAGCACATCCCCATCACCAGGAACGAGAACTTTTTGTACTTATTGATATCATTGACGATGACCCCACACAACGTTGGCTATCTGTATGTTTTTATAATAATATGGTTTCTGATCCGCAAAATTTAGGAGACTGGATTCCTCAGGGAATTTTGGGGGAAGATGCACGATGCTTTGATGTCGATGAATTAGATGAAAATTTTGTGACCTATGTAGCTCAACGCATCCAGGAAGCTGGTCGTATTGCTGCCTTAAATACGACTATAACTTAACTCTACACACAACTTGCCAAACAGGGCTGGACAGGTATGGGCATTGTCTGGCCCTTATATGCTTTGAAATTCAAAATTCAACCTTTGTGCTTGTCGCAATGTGTTTTTTTGCGTAACTTCACATAGAAAAGATGACAAGCTTGAGGAAGGTTGGCCATGTATCGTTTTTCCATTCTGCTCGTCTCCGTAGTCTCTTTGTTGTTTTGTCTTTGTGCCTGTTCAGAAAGTGAACCTGTGGTGCGGGTAGACATGAACAAAGTGGAGACCATAGCTCCTTCAGAATATGAGCATGCCATAACCTACGCCTATTTGCCCCAATATTCTCATTCTGTTTCTTTTGAGCGGCACCGCCGTTTACTGGAATATCTCAGGCACAAAACAGGTCTGTCCATCCGTCAAGTATTTCCCGATACGTTTTGGGAACATATCAAAATGGTTGAACGTGGGGAAATTGATGTTTCCTTCACCAATCCTTTTACCTATATTACCATGGCCAATTTTGGGGCAGAAGCCTTTGTCCGGGTTGTGGAAAAAGACCATGGGGCAGATTTTTCAGGTCAGGTTATTATTCGTGCTGATAATCCAGAGATTCAATCTTTGGGTGATTGTCGTGGCAAGCGTATTATCGCCGTAGATCAAGACTCTGCGGGTGGGTATTTGTATCCCTTGGGACTTTTTATGGAGCAGGGCATCACCAGAAGTGATTTTCAAGAGATCACCTTTGCTTCCTCCAGCTCAGGCGGCAAGCAAGAGGCTGTGGTTTTGGCTGTCTATGCAGGAGCCTATGATGTAGGCATGATTCGTAAAGGTACGCTGGAGGTCATTCGGGATAAGGTTGATTTGGAGCAAATCAGGGTATTAGCTGAAAGCCGGCCTTATCCTGGCTGGGTATTTTCTGTACGCAAGGATTTTGACCCTGGCATCAAGGGAAAAATTGCGCGAGCCCTGATGGAACTTGATTATACCCAGGAAGATGATGCTCGAATTTTAGAAGCAGCGGGCATGGTCAAGATCATTCCAACCCAAGACAAGGACTATGAAAGTGTTCGCGAGTTAGTACGAACTCTTGGTCTGGAAAGAGATTAGTATGCGTCCTATTTTTTCTCGTCTTAAATTTGAAACCAAGCTTAACCTTGGTATTTTAACCATTGTTGCCTTTATGGCCTTAACCCTTTTGCCCATCGTCGCTCGCATGACCTCCTCAGCACTGATCAATGAAAATAAAATGCGAGGACTAGCCCTAACAGAAAGCTTGGCTGCTCGTGCTGTAGATCCCATCTTGACCCAAGATTACCTTCGACTCAGAAATTTAGTGGGAGAGCCAGGCGATGCTGTGTATGCCTTCATCTTAAATGATGATGGCCGGGTCATGGGACATTCTTTTTTACGAGGATTTCCCGTTGATCTTATTCAAGCCAATATTGTTGGGTCTAATGAACCATCAGCCATCCAACTTCTGGATACCGGCCAAGAACTTATCTATGACTTTGCGACCCCAGTGCTCATTGGGGGTGAAAAAATTGGTACAGTTCGTCTGGGGCTATCCAAATCACGCATTACATCCACCACTCGACAATTGGTCTCAGCCATTGTTACTGTTTTTGCCGGAACTTTGTTGGCCGCCATGGCCATGGGCAATATTTTTTCTCGCACTGTAACCAGACGACTAGCCTTATTACGATCTCATGCCGAGGAACTGGTCACAGGAAGCCTTGACTCCCTGGCTGTTTTACCTGGAGAACATTTTTGCTGGGAAATTATGCATTGCCAGGATGATAGTTGTCCAGCTTTTCAGGATAAAGTACGCCGATGTTGGCATGTGCCGGATACCAAATGCTCAGGGCACGCCTGTAGAATTGGGCCCAAGCCAGCAAGTTGTCGAGGATGTCCAGTATTTTTACAGGGCACGGGAGATGAAATTCAGGATGTTGCTCAAACTTTTGATTTTATGGCCTATACTTTGCGTGATCATATTCGTGGTTTGCGCGAGGTACAGCATTCCCTGACTCTACAAAAACGTCTTTTATCGACTGTGTTGGACATGAACCCTGACTTAATTTCTTTGGTAGATACTCGCATGGTTTACCAGACAGCCAATCGAGCCTTTGCCCAGAACGTGGGACGCACAGTCGATGAAATTCAGGGCTTAAATGATTTCCATCTTTTTTCTGAAGAGGAGGCTGAGCGCAGGAATCTGGAAGGTCGGGAAGTTCTTTTAACAGGAGCGCGTGTTGACCGTCAGGAACGGGTGGATACTGGTCCTGATTTTTCCAAATGGTTTCATGTGGTGCAAATTCCTGTGCAAGATGAATCTGGCCATATTGTTGGGTTGTTACGCATGGATCGTGATATCACAGATATTAAGGCCTATGAACAGCAACTTATTCAGGCCCAAAAAATGGAGTCCATTGGCAAACTCGCTGGTGGTGTTGCCCATGAAATTAATACCCCTTTGGGCATTATCTTGGGGTATGCCCAACTGCTTAAAGATGATGTTCCACAAGAAAGTCAAATGTGGCAAGACTTGGGTATTATTGAAAAACAAACTCAAGTTTGTCGTAAGATTGTCGCAGATCTTTTGGGTTTTTCACGTCAGGTAGAATCAGATAAAAGAGAAATGTGTTTTAATAATTCAGTTATGGAGGCTATCAGTTTAGTTCGCCATTCCTTTGAACTTGATCATGTGGAAATCATTAGCAGACTTGATGACAGGTATCCCATTATTTATGGTGATCCTGAAAAACTCAAACAAGTTTGGCTGAATTTACTTAATAATGCTAAAGATGCTTTGCCTGCCAGTGGTGGGATCATTGTGGTGACCACATGCCTGAATACACCGCAGGGTATTATTACCCTGCAAGTTGCTGATAGTGGCTCGGGTATTGATATTGCTTCACAAAAGAAAATTTTTGACCCTTTTTTTACTACCAAGGCCGTAGGTAAAGGGACGGGGTTGGGGCTTTCGGTTTCTTTTGGAATTGTTAAGGATCACAAAGGTGAAATTCGAGTAGAAAGCCCCATTCCAGATGATTTTGAGATGCCAGAGCGCATCCCACAGGAAGAAAGAGGGCCTGGAACTATTTTTATAGTGGATATTCCGTTAGATCACTATTCCATGCCCTAATGTAAATTTGGAATACTTATGGAGTAAATAATGGCTGCAATACTTGTTCTTGATGATGTTGCTGACGCAGGCGTGCTGGTAAAGCGAATATTAGAACGAAAAGGACACCAGGTTACGACTTTTACCGAAGAAGAAATGGCTATTAAACATGCGGCCAAAGGTAGTGTGGATTTGGCTATTTTGGATATTAAATTAAAAAAAATGACTGGTGTTGAGGTTTTGGCTGAATTAAAAAAATGTTGCCCCCAAATCAAAGTTATCATGCTCACAGGCTATCCCACCTTAGAGACAGCACGTGAATCCTTGAAACTCGGGGCCAGTGAATATTGTGTCAAACCCATTGATAAAGAAGAACTGGAATCCAAAGTTGCTGAAGTATTGGCAATGGAGGAATAATTGAACTTTTTGGGAGGAATATGCGTGCATTCCGACCCCTGAGACAGTGGTTTAGTCGTTTATTATTTCCAGGCAAGGGTATTCGTCAAAAATACAAGCACTTTAAAGCATTGTTGCGTGCTGATGCCTTGGCTTTGGATATCATAGCTGATTTAGACAGTCATTTGTATGGCTATGATCCTGCAGATATGCATAAAATTAAGGCAGAGCTGGACAAGCTTATGGATGCAGTAGGGACCATGGTCTCGGAACTTATGCATATGAATGCTGAGTATAAAAATTTAGATCCTGTTTTTCATACAATTTGTGCGGCTCTTCATACACAGCTGCAAACCGAGCCAGTGGACCAGAATCCTCCTTATGTCATTGCTTTGGATAAAGCAGCTGACCATCCTTTTCTAGTTGGGGGAAAAGCAACCAACTTATCACGAGTAGCAAGATATAGCATACCAACACCACCAGGTTTTGTGGTTACTGCCACTGCTTTTTTTCGTTTTTTGCATGACAATAAATTAGAGAAAAAAATTGCTACTGCATTTCAAAACATAGCACTGTCCAATTTTGATGAAATTATTCAAGTTACAGGAGAAATGCAGGAACGCATTCTTGCTAGCGATATTCCCGATGAAATCATCATCAGTATTGAAACTGCCTTGCAAGATTTCCCCCCTGATACAACCTTTGCAGTGCGCTCCAGTGCATTATCCGAAGATGGAATCATTTCTTTTGCTGGCCAATATGCCAGTGAATTGCACGTTCCACGTAAAGAAATCCTGGCTGCATACAAAAGAGTATTGGCCGGAAAATATTGTCCCAGAGCTGTAGCCTATCGAATTCGGCATGGATTGACAGATTTTGATACAGCTATGGCAGTGTTGATCTTGCCCATGATTCCTGCCTTAGCCGCTGGAGTGGTCTATACCAGTGATCCTGCTTTTTCACTTGATGGTGAAAAAGCCATGGGCATTTATGTTGTGCCCAGTGTTGCTGATTCTTTGGTTGATGGCTCGGCAACTCCAGAAAAATATTATCTTACTCGTGACCAACAACCACAAATACTTGCTGCTCTAAAAAATGATGGGGCTGGATATGTTGCCCATCGTGTACTGGAAAGTCTTGGGGCTTTATGTATGCGCCTGGAACATAAATTTGGCACGGAACAAGACGTGGAGTGGGCCTATGTGCAAGATCAACTTTTTATCTTGCAAACCAGACCATTACAGAAAGAAAAACCTATAGAAGAAATAGCGTCGGAGGAAATCAACAACGCAGAAGTACTCTTTTCTGGCCTGGAATGTGCCTCTCCTGGAGCAGCCTGTGGGCCTGTATTTCATGTGGATCGAGGTTTGGAGTTTCGAAATATTCCTCAAGGATCAGTGGTTGTTATTAACAGTCTAAAACCTGCTTTGTCACAATTTCTTGATTCCATTGCCGCTATTATTGCCACCCATGGCAGCAGGGCCAGTCATTTGGCTTCTGTGGCCCGGGAATGGGGCATACCGGTTCTTGTGGGAGAAGGTGGGGCCAGCCTTAATCCAGAAGAGATTGTCACCATTGATGCCATTAATGGTGCTATTTACTTGGGTTGCTTGCCCAGTCTTTTGGCACAAAATCAATCTGCCCAAAAAGATCAAGCCCTTATTCGAGCAGAAAACAAGGACCTGGCCAAACTTTCTGTTGTTTTGCATTTAATTGACCCTCAGGCACCCGAGTTTTCTCCTTTGGGCTGCCAATCCTTGCATGATGTGGTCCGATTTTGTCACGAAAAAAGCATTTTAGAAATGTTTTCCCTGGTCAATCGTGAAGGTCGAGGAATGACGGGTGCAAGAAAAATCATCACAGATTTACCCCTCGTTATGTATTTAATTGACCTGGGCGGCGGTTTAAGTCCCCAGGCACAGGGAGCTAAAAATATTGAAGTTGGGTGGCTTAGAGATGGGCCATTAAAATCCTTGTGGGCTGGTCTGTCGGATAAACGTATTCATTGGGATGACTCTCAGACACATATTGACTGGGAAGTATTTGACCGCATCAGCGGTGGTATTTTCAAACTTGATTCCAGCATATTAGCTAGTTATGCAGTAATTGCTGAAGATTATTTACATCTTAATGTTCGTTTTGGGTATCATTTCTCCATTATTGACTCTATTTGCAGCACAATTTCTGGAGCAAACTATATTAAATTCAAATTTAAAGGTGGCGGTGGTGCTCTGGAACAACGTACTCTACGCTTGCAGTTTATTAAAGAGATACTTGAACAAGCTGGTTTTGAAGTCACCATTAAAGGTGATATCCTGGACGCAACACTGCAACGTTTGTCAGCCCCAAAAATTCATGACCGTTTGATAACGTTAGGACTAATTCTGGCATACACACGGCTCCTGGATATCAAACTCACTGATACCCAAGATGTTACTTGGGAAGTAGAAAAATTTATACACATGTTTTTGTAGAGGCATAGTACATGAGTCCAGTTTATCAACCAACCTGGGTTACAGAACAATTGGCCATTGGAGCGGCTCCCATGAGTCATGCCCAATTGGATGCTCTTCGAGAAATGGGTATTGCGGCCATTCTTAATTTGTGTGGAGAATTTTGTGATCTCCATGAAATTGAATGTGCAGCTGGATTTGAAGTGTATCATATTCCTTTGGCTGATGAAGAAGCACCGCAACTTGTGGAGTTGGAAAAGGCCTTGGAATGGCTTGATGAGGCTATCTATTTAGGGAAAAAAGTGCTTATCCATTGCCGTCACGGTATTGGACGCACAGGAACAGTTCTGAACGCCTACTTATTACGGCGTGGCCTTGGCCACCGGTTAGCCTGGTTTAAAATGCGTCCGTTGCGGGCAAAGCCAGCCAACTTTGCTCAATGGCGTACAGTACGCAAGTATGGAAAAGAAAGCCCCAAGCTTACCATTCGCGAACCATCTCTAGAAATGCGACGTGCAGTGGATTTGTCTCCTTTTTTCCACGATTATGAGGCATTAGTTCATCGTGTGGAGCAGGAAAAAAAGCATGACCCCATGCAGCAATGCGGACAGAACCATACTCAATGCTGTTATACCTCCATCTATGTAACATTGGTTGAATCTTTATATGTGACTAATAAAATGAACTTGTGTTTGCAAAGCAGTGAACGTTTACAAGTTATCAACCGGGCTGTTGAATCATCAAAAAATGAACGAAAAATTTTACAACAGATGAATAATGCCGACTTGTGTTTGTCGCAAACAACGTTACTCTGTCCTGTTTCTATGGAAAATAAATGTCTGCTCTTTGAATATAGACCCATTCAATGCCGAACTTTTGATCTTACCCAAGAACAAGCTTACACTCTTTGGGATGAACTTATCCAGCCTTCTTTGGACAGGTTATCCAGTGAGTTGTGGATGGCTTTTACTGGTGAGCTTATTAAAGAAAAGTTACCACACTTTTCTTTTGCTGATGTTTTATCAGGAAAATATATTCAAACTTTATTTCATGTTATGAGTAAAAATTAACATGCAGGGAAAATTTATATCAACTAAGGGGTAACAAACGTGGAGTCCACTACTTTCCTGGATATTTCCGAGAGTCTGGATCGTCTGGCTGGCGATAAGGAGTTACTCATCAGACTCTATGAGCTTTTTTCCATTGATGCTCCCAAAAAACTTTCTGAAATCCATCATTTTTCCGATAAAGGGGAGCTATATCAATTAGAACGTACAGCTCATTCTTTGAAGGGTGCAGCAGCCACAGTTGGAGCGACACAACTCCATGTGTTAGCCCTTCATTTAGAACAAGCCGCCAAGGCTCAGGATATGGATCAAGTATCCTTGCTGTGCAATGAGCTGGACTTGGTTTGTAGCCAAACCCTGAAGGCCATGCGCACTTATAATGCTTCACCCTGATCTTGAGTAAACATACCATTTTCATAAATGACCGTCTTTTTGCCATTACGCAAAAAGGCGGTTACTTTTTTAGGTTCGGTATTGACCAGATCCCAATGCAGTGCCGAGTTATTAAATCCCAATTCTTCCTTGCGCTCTTGGGTCAGATCATCTGGGTTGCCAGCATAGGTATCAGCATACGATGCACCGACAGCCACATGACAATTACCATGGTCACCCCCATAGTTTTCATCAAATAGGGTATGGGCCATAAAGGTGTTAATGGGCGAGAAACGTTTATCGGTGAGGGAAAACTCTCCCAATTGACAAGCTCCTGGGTCCATTTCCAATTGAGAACGAACAAAATCAGCTCCTTGCGTAGCTCCGATGAGTTGGGCCCGACCCTCATGAAACTGTAACGTTATGCCTTGAACCAAATTTCCACTGCGATACGACGGCTGATCTGCATGATATATACCGCTGGTCAGGCGGTAATCTGGCGATAAGAAAAGTTCAAAACTGGGGATATTATGCCCTGATATCCCGATCCACCGTCGGGACTGCCCAGGATAGACTTTCAGGTCTGTGGAAGCAGATTGGACATGGTAGTACTCAACATCTAAAGCATTGAGCCACGACTTGACCTCTTCAGCTCTGCGAAAAATTTCTTCCCAGGTAGTCACAGGATCAGGATCATGAAGATAACATGCTCTAATAATTTGATCGGCATACTCACGAACACTTTGTCCGGAATTTTCAGCCAAAGCTTTGGTCGGCATAAGACATAAAGTCCATCCAAATTCTCGCTTTAATTCTCTGTGATCAAGAATATCTCTAAGAAATTTTCGAGCTACAGAAAAACTAGCTATTTTTTGCGGTGGAATATTTTGTAAATGAGTGATGGAATCAGGGGCAAGCAAGGAAACAAGCCCCCCAATTTTTTCATATAATTCCTGCTCACCAGGAGTCACAAAAGTCAGTTGCTTGTCTCCGGCCAAAGAAAAGTATTCTTTTTCCAAGGTACTGGGTTGAGCAATGCGAAGGACTGGATTGAGCCCTTTGTGAAGTACGAGTTTTTGAACTGCATTGGCCAAAGGCAAAGCATCAATATCTGTCCGGATTAAAATAATATCTTCCGTGGTAAAAGGAGCAACTCTGGCTTTTTGCATACCCCAAAAAAGAACTTGGGCATATTTATTAAGCTCTATATCTGTAAGCATAAAGATCTCTCCTTAATCATTGGCCTAAGCCATGAGTAGATGAGTTAAACGTATTTTTTCAGCAGGTTCAAAGGCGATATGAGTTTCAGGTAAACATCCTTGTTTCTTACACCAGCTGTCATACAAGAAAAGATAGCTTTGGGCTAAGGCCTGTTTGGGATCAAGACCTAAGGTTTGGGCCAGATTGGGAATATCTTCGGGTGCGCCTTCAATTTCCAAAAACTTTCCAAAGGGTAAAAGATCAAGATACACTGTACCTTGTCCCAAGGACCAGATGGATCGAAATTTTTCATAATACACACTGACGCTATAGCCCAGACCCAATAAGATTATCTCCATATTCTGAGGAGTATCAAGGTCACACTCGACTTCCTGGCGACTTTTGATGTTTTCTTGTGCATAAAACACAGGACCTTTAAAGGTTAAGGTGCTCTTTTGTTCCCTTTGGCGCAGTCGCAGCAGCTTGCCTTGGCTCCGTAAAATCCCTTGGTAATCATAGAGGGTGTTTTTTTCCAGGTGCCAGGATACAAGTAAGGTTGCCTGGGCACTGAGGAGCTGATGCATGGGCATAAGCTCTGGCAGTATAAATTTTACCTCGTGTTCAATCATTTTCCTACCAGAATGCCCAAAGAATAAAAGGCACCAGGGCCAGTCGATAACACGCAAAAGGACGTAAAGTCAGTTTACCCAAAAGAGCAATAAAGGTTTTTACTGCAATGGCTGCCGAGATAAAGGAAAATATAAATCCCAAAGCAATGACAGGAATATCATCCGGACGAAATAATTGCCAATTCTTGAACATATCATAGGAAGTAGCCGCAACCATGATGGGTACAGCGGCCACAAAAGAATATTCCGCAGCTACCTTGCGATGCAGGCCCAAAAACATTCCGCCCATGATGGTTGAGGCTGATCTTGAAAAACCGGGCCATAAGGCCAAACATTGCCAAAAACCTATGCCCAAAGCCAACCAAGGAGTGATCTCATCTAAAGTAGTAATGCTCTTTTTTATGGGGAGCTTTTCAACAAGAAAAATGGCCACAGCACCTGTAGCTAAGGCAAAAGCTACGGTTATGGGCGTAAAGAGATAGGCTTTGATCAGATCATGGGCCAACAAGCCGGCTAAAGAAGCCGGCAGGGAGGTCAAAAAAAGTAAATACAATCCTTTGACTCCACTAAAGGGACTTGCTGTTGGTCGAACAAGACCCATAAAACGAGGCCAATACAAAATGACCACAGCGAGAATGGCCCCTAATTGAATAACAATATCAAACGTTTCCGCTTTGGGACCCGTAAAATTGAGCAGATGCCCAGTAATAATCAAATGGCCTGTGGAGGAAACAGGTAAAAACTCGGTCAATCCTTCCACAATGCCTAAAATAATGGCATTAAAATATGAAGTCATGGGGATAATGGCTAAAAGTGAAAAAAAACTTCTAGCTGTACCAACCTCCATGGTCAAGGTTGCCTTGTTCCACTTTAGGAACTAGAAATCACATTTTACTTGTCTGGACACGGAGAAAAAAGTGAAAACATTACGTTTTTATAAGGTCAGCCCAGGAGGAAACAGCACCATTTTGGTTCTTGACCCTGTACCCAATGCTGATCGAGGTAAGGTTGCTCAAATTTTGATGAGCACACATCACTTGCAAGGGGAGCAGGTGGGTTTTCTTGACCTTGAGGCTGATCCGGTACGTCTGGATATGATGGGGGGTGAATTCTGCGGCAATGCTTGTCGGGCCAGTGCAGCAGTTATGGTTCAAGAAAAAATAGGACTAAGAGAACAAGAAGGGCTGTTGCAGGGAAAAATCTCTGTGTCCGGAGCGCAATACCCGTTACACCTCAAGGTGGATATGACCCCAAAAATGCCTGTATATTGGTTGGAAATGCCTGTGCAGGGACAAAACCTGACCCATGGTGTGCGTGAGTTGGAACCAGGTCTTGGTTTGGTGTCCTTGCCCGGGATTGACCACTTTTGTCTCTATGAACAAATCCACCCCTTCCCGGTTAATTACATTGAACAGGTCCAGAATTTACGGCAACGTTATGGACTGCAAGGGCCAGCCGTGGGCTGCATCTGGTATCAGACCACGCCAGCATATTGTATCAAACCTGTTGTTTGGGTTCGAGAAACTGCCTCCACACATTTTGAAACAGGATGCGGGTCAGGCAGTTTGGCCTTGGCCTTATGGCTGGGGTATGGGCAAAAATTTCCCCTGGAACTGGAAATCTTGCAACCCAGTGGGAGTAGTATTTCTGTACTGCTTTCAAAGCAAAAAGCGACATATAATGCCTGGATTTATGGGCCTGTCAGTATCATTGCCAAAGGGGAGGTCTATTTACCCTAACGCTTCATCTGAATAGCAGTTTGAATCACCTGATCACCTGTGGTGATGGATTTACTATTGGCATCAAACCCTCTTTGCGTGATAATCATATCCACAAATTCCGAGGCCAAATCTACATTGGAGTTTTCCAAGGTACTGCCGGCAACCCCACCAAAACGTCCTTCCCCGGCCCAACCCAGGGTACTGGATCCAGATTTTTTTGTTGCTGAGAACAAATTGCCACCCTCTCGAAAAAGTTCTTGAGGATTGATGAAGTCAGCCAAGGGAATTTTAAATAATGATTGTTCTTGTCCATTGGAATACTTGCCTATAATTATACCTTGGGTGTTTACTGATACAGATTGCAAATATCCACGTTCATATCCATTTTGGGATTGATACAATGTACTGGAGCCAGATCTGTAGTTGGTTACAGACATAATTTGTTTTTCTGGATTATGCATCTTGGGTACAGAGGTAAAAGAAGTATTCAGGTCAGCTAAAGACATGGTTGCAGAAGGAACACTCCATTGTGAAGAAGATGCCCGAATACCCAAATCCAAAGCACTGGAAAGAGCTTCTCCGCCCATCAAGGTGGCCTGAACAATAGGGTATCCATCAGGTGATAGGGCGACGGGTGTCCAAGTACTTTTATTATCAGATGATCCCTGAAAGGCGCTCATATTAAAAAGCTCACCTGAGGGAGTAAAAGTAAAAGTGCCGGTCATGAGCACTCCTTTTTTACTGTCCAAACCAGAACCATCTTCGCCCGGAGGAATGGTCAATAAAAACTCCCACGTTCGATAGCCACTATCAAGATCATCGACATTTGCCACTGGATCAAAATACGCACTCAGTACATGAGACTTACCGCTGGAGTCGAAAATTTTAATGGAGGATTCATAGGCATAAGCATTGGCGGCCAAAGGTTCTTCATTATGGGCATTCCAGGTATCAAAAAGAGCTGTAAAAGGGCTGGTGGTACTGGTACTTTTATCTTCACTACCAGAGTCAAGATTGATCATCATGCGCATTTCTGTGGTTGCTTCAGGCTCAGACACACTCATGCCATTGTCTTGAACGTCTAAACGAATATCTTGTAGTGGAGCACTCGATGCAGAGGGAATACTGCCTGACCCTCCCAGTAGTGAAGTTTGTGGCATTTTATACCCCTGCAGAATGTTTCCCCTGGGGTCACGAAGAAATCCAAGCTCATCAAAGCGGAAATTTCCTGCACGAGTATAATATATCTTGTCGGAATTTTCAGGAGAAACCACAAAAAATCCATGGCCGCCAATGGCGATATCCGTTGAGGTATTGGTGGTTTCCAAGGATCCGGCTGACATGTTATACAGGGTGGAACTCAGACCAACCCCACGACCGACCTGATTGTTAACACTAGCTCCGGTCAATTCCTGGCTAAGCAAGGTATTGAATAACATGCGGGAAGATTTGAAACCCACAGTACTGATATTGGCAATATTATCTGAAATAACCGACATATTTTCCTGGTGGGCAATGACACCAGTTGTGCCGATATAAATGGTCGACGAAATACTCATGCGCACCTCCGCAAAGAAAAGCATTTGGGCGGAATTTTTTACCGCCTGCTCGTTACAATGCAGGATCAGGACCAGACTGTTAAACAGCTGTGAATGTACGCTGGAGAAGAAGTAAAAGGGAGGCATAACCAGCCGGGGAGACCTTTTGGCCTACCCCGGACATGAACACAAATTACATGGCCATCAGGCGAGCAATGCGATCTTCAGTTGCTGGATGGGTAGAAAATAAAGAGGCAATTTTTGTGTTGGTAAAAGGATTAACAATAAACATGTGTGCAGTAGCTGGAGTAGCCTCCTGCATGGGTACAGAGTTTGCCGTCATTTGTAATTTTTGGAGGGCACTAGCCAGAGCCTGCGGTTTTCCGCATAATTTTGCTCCTGTTGCATCAGCCATAAACTCTCTGGAGCGTGATACCGCCATTTGTATAAGCATGGCTGCAATGGGAGCAATAATAGCCATGGCTAGCCCACCCAGCAATCCACCTCCTCCCTCATCATCTCCGCCACGTCCCATACCCAAAATAGCCCCCCATTTGATCATGCTGCCCAGCATGGAAATGGCACCAGCAAAGGTTGCGGCAATGGTGGATATAAGGGTGTCTCGATGCAGAACATGGGACAGTTCATGGGCCATGACTCCTTCTAGCTCGTCACGGGAAAGGATACGCATGATGCCTTGTGTGGCAGCCACAGCAGCATTTTGAGGATTACGCCCCGTAGCAAAAGCATTGGGACTGTCCGAAGGAATAATATAGACCTTGGGCATGGGTATGTTTGCCTTTTGGGCCAAGGATTCCACCAGGCCATAAAAATCAGGACTGTCAGCCCGGGTAACCTCTTTGGCCTTGTACATGCGCAAGACAATTTTGTCAGAATTCCAATATGCAAAAAAATTCATACCTGCGGCCATAAGAAAAGCAATAAGCATACCTGATTGTCCACCAACTGCACCACCCATGGCCATCATAAGCAAGGTTAAAAGGGTCAATAAAAAAGCAGTTTTAATACGATTCATATTTTCTCCGTATGTTGTCGTTGGTTACGAGGTTAATTTGCATCAAGTATTCAATTTTTAAATATCGTATTACAAGGTGTCAAGGGAGGTTGTGAGCTATGCATATTCAGCTACGTTGATTTGCATTCTTATTTTTTTTACAATATTATTTTGCGTATTCGCAGCTTGTATTTTTAAAAATTAACTCTTGGTTAATGATGGAGGATTGGTGGTATGAACAAAGAGCAAAGAGTGCATATTCGTAAAGATTGTTTGATTCCAGTACGTTTTATTTATCAAGGGCAAAATCAAACACACTATGCGCGTATGATAAACTATGGTGACGGGGGATTATGTCTAAAAACCCGAACGCCTATTGCCCAAGATGCAAAACTTGATCTTGCTTTGGAAGGATACACCCCTGAAGCCTCTTCCTTGGGAGCATTCGAGCGCTATCCTGTAACTGTGTGCTGGAGTAAGAAAATACCTGAAAGGGGTTTGCCGCTATATGAGACAGGAGTTAAATATATTGGATAAAAAAAAGGCCAGATTTCTGGCCTTTTTTCTTTGAAGCTAGCCCTTTTGATGCAAGATAGCAGGGGATACTTCTTGAGTTGTAGCTGTTCCTGTCATAACCATGGCTTGGACCAATTCGACACGCAAGCTTTCGATAAAAGTGGTGACACCTTCCTTTAGCCCGCCCATGGCCACAATACTAAAGGGGCGACCAATCATGACTGCATCGGCACCCAAAGCCAACATTTTCAAAACATCTCCACCAGTTCGTATGCCACCATCCACCAAGATATCTACTTGCCCCTTTAGTTTTTGGGCAATGCCTGGCAACACCTCAGCAGTGCCAGGAGTGTGATCCAAAACTCTTCCCCCATGATTGGATACCACAATAGCACTGGCTCCAGCCTGTACTGCCAATTGGGCATCTTCTATAGTCATGACCCCTTTAATGATAAATTTTGTGCCTGTTTTGGATATAATTGCACGAAGTGTATCTAAAGATTTGGGAGAAACAGGGCGGCCCATTTTTCGCAAGGTGACCAGTCCGGCAGCATCAATATCCATACCGATAATTTTTGCTCCACTATCCTTGGCTTTGGCGAGTTTTTCATAGAGTTCTGCATCTTCCCAGGGTTTAATAAAGGGGATTCCATGTCCGCCCACAGCCTTGATGGCCGCCAAGCCTGCTTCATGGATAACAGGTGGCACACCGTCTCCTGTACAGCCAATAATACCGCCTTCTTGGCAACCACCAATAATAGCTTCTATATATTCTTCTTCACTGCGCTTTCCACCCATATTAAAAGAAATCCCACCAATGGGTGCAGCCATAACCGGCATGGACAAGTTCAATCCCAAAATGGAAGTACCCAGCTGAGGTTCCACAACATCATGAACTAAACGCATGGCAAAGGTTTTTTGGGCTAAGGCTGTGACATTGGTCATAAAGGCGGTGCCAGTACCCAGTCCCCCCATGCCCGGTACTTCACCGGCACAGGCTTTACCATTGCATACCGGGCACACCCGACAAAATCCAGCCATCAGCTCTCGAGCTGTTTTGCGAATTTCTTTCATAATTTTTTCTCCATACCTCATAGTTTAAACGAGTTCAGCAATAAAACTGCCTGGGCCAGACTAGTCTTTACTCATTTCAGTAACAAGGGTCAGCCCACTTTCCTCCAATACAGTTAAATCATTATACACTTCTCGTTTTCGAGCCAGGATATGATGGGCACCTTGAACAATGACCTCTGCTGCTCGGGGCCGGGAATTGTACTGGGAGGACATGGTAAAACCATAGGCTCCAGCTGAAAAAATTGCCAACAAATCACCTTGTGCCACTCGTGGCAGGCTACGATCTTTTGCCAGAAAATCACTAGATTCACAAATGGGGCCAACCACATCAACAACCACTTCCTCACGGTTTTTTTGACAAACAGGAGCAATACGATGATAGGATCCATACAGAGACGGTCGTACCAAGTCATTCATCGCTGCATCCACAATAACAAAGTTTTTTTCCCCATTTTCTTTGAGATATTGTACCTCTGTTACCAAAATTCCTGTATTTCCAGCAATGACCCGACCTGGTTCCAAAATCAAAGTAACATCCAGATCTTGAAGAGACGTACCAATGGCCTCCCCCAATTCTTTGGGGTGGGGCGGTTCTTCCTCATTATAAGTAATGCCCAAGCCGCCGCCCAAATCAAGATATTGGATAGGAATACCCAGGCCTTGAAGCTCAGTGTAAAACTCTTTTAAACGCCCCAACGCCTCCATAAAAGGCTCCAGGGAAGTTAATTGTGAACCTATATGACAATCCATGCCAATGGGGTCAACATGGGTCAGTGTTTGGGCTAATTTGTAGGCTTTTAAGGCTTCTGGACGGGATAAACCAAATTTGTTTTCCTTAAGACCTGTAGAAATATAGGGATGGGTCTTGGGATCCACATCAGGGTTGATGCGCAGACTAACCCGGGCCACTTTATCCATATCCTGGGCAATGGTATTGATGCGTTCCAGCTCCTGAATGGACTCCACATTGAAGAGTAAAATATCAGCCAATAACGCTTCCTGGATTTCACTTACTTCTTTGCCCACACCAGAATAGACAATCTTTTTCGCCGGAATACCGGCTCGTAAGGCTCGAAAAAGTTCCCCCCCAGAAACAATATCCGCACCACTGCCTTCTTGGCCCAAAATCTTCAGTACACTTAAATTGGAATTGGCTTTGACGGAATAACAGATCAAATGTTTAATATCAGAAAAAGCTGATTCAAATGCATGGTAGTGACGAGTCAGAGTTGATGCAGAATAAATATATAACGGTGTATCATATTCTTGTACCAATAAGGCAACAGAAACATCTTCTGCATAGAGCTGGTCATTTTTATATTGAAAATAATGCATATTGTCTCCTTGGAGATTATTTCATGGGGATGGTGATAATTTCAGATATGGCCGGGTCAATCATACGATGTGTATTATCTGCTTTAAGTCGAATACGTAAAAATTCTCCTGCCAATGGCTCACAAATTGTAAACACAAAACTATTTTCTTTTTGATAAACCTCAGAACTGAAGGGATAAAATCTTTTTACCAATGAAGGAGTAAAGGGACAGGTCGGACAACCATCTTGCTCAACTTCAACCATAAAATATTCCAGGTTAACCAGCTTGCCGCCCATTTTAGCGGTAATAAGCAAGCAATTTTGATCCATATTTGCCTCGACATGGTCTATGCGCACCATTTCGTCACTGGCAATGGGTCTGGGCCATTCTTTTTTGCCACAGGCCACCAAGAGTAACAACATACAGACAAAACATATTTTTTTCATACGTTATCCCAGAAGAGCTTTCCACTTATGCAGTAAAGTCAGGGCATCCAGGGGGGAAAGCTCGTTCACATTAAGGGTTTTAAGGGATGAGACAATGGGATGTTCCTTGTCCTGAGGCTCTTTGACAGGGGAGGGGGCCAGTCCAGGCAAGACGGATTGGCGTGCAACAAGCTCTTGTTGACGGGACTGGCTAGAAGAGTGGCGTTCCAAGATCTCTAAAATTTTTTTAGCTCTTAAAACCACAGAAGCTGGAACCCCGGCGAGCTTGGCCACTTCAATGCCGTAGCTACGATCAGCAGGGCCTGGTACTAAACGTCGCAAAAAGATAATCTCACCTTTCCATTCCTTAATAGCAATATTGTAGTTACGCACCTTGTCCAACCGTTCTTCCAGAGCAGTTAATTCGTGATAATGGGTGGCAAAGAGTGTCCGTATTCCATCTTGGCGTTTAGCCAGTTCTTCAGCAACAGCCCAAGCCAAGGATAACCCATCAAAAGTACTGGTGCCCCGGCCAATTTCGTCTAAAATGACCAAAGAGCGCTTGCCAGCCTGACGCAAAATACGAGCTGTTTCTGACATTTCCACCATAAAAGTGGATTGCCCCATGGCCAAGTTGTCCGAAGCCCCAACCCGGGAAAAAATACGATCACACAATCCCAGCTTGGCTTGGGTAGCAGGCACAAAGCTCCCCATTTGGGCCAAAATACAAATAAGGGCTGCCTGACGCAAGACAGTGGACTTACCAGCCATATTGGGGCCAGTAATAAGAAGTAGTCGCCCCATATCATCAATGGTCAGGTCATTGGGAATAAAGCTGGATTTCCCCTGCACAGCCTCCACCACAGGATGACGGCCTTCCTTGATGAATATTTCCAGTCCATTATGCAGGGTAGGGCAAGACCAACTCCATTTACGCGCAGCTTGAGCCAAGCCTTGAGCATAATCAATTTCAGCCAAAATAGCAGCCATATCCATAAAACGAACACGATGGCCAGCCACTTCCTCCCGCAACTTTAAGAAAAGTTCATACTCCTTGGCTTTACGTTGGTCTGAGGCATTGAGCAGGCGATCTTCCAAGGCTTTTAACTCTTCCGTGATATACCGCTCGGCATTGACCAGAGTTTGCCTACGAATAAAATGTTCTGGAGGCGTTTGGGTTACGGATCGACTGAGTTCAAAATAGTACCCAAATACCTTGGTAAAACCAAGTTTAAGCTTGGGCAGGTTACAACTTTCCCGTTCCCGTTCAAGCATCTGGGTTAAGGCTATTTCACCGTGGTCAGTCAAAGTGATGAGTTGATCCAAGTCTGGATCATAACCAGGACGAAATAATCCCCCTTCAGTAATGACTGGGGGCAAGTTGTCGGCCAGAGCATGTTGTAACAAGTTATGCACGTCATCCAAATCATCCCAATCTGCAAGCAAACTGACAAGTTTGGCAGGAGGATTTGTACATTCTGCCATGACCATGCGCAAGGCAGGCAGACAGGCCAAGGACGTGCTTAATGCTTGAAAATCTTTGGGGGTAGTTCGATTAACAACGATACGAGTACACAGCCTCTCCAGGTCATAGACCCGGTTTATATGTCCGCGTATGTCTTCTCTGACGGCATCATGGTCATGAAAATATGCAACCAATTCCTGAACAGGGAGAATGGACGACAAGTCTTTAAAAGGTTGGCTTAAACGGGTTGCCAGCAAACGCCCCCCCATGGGGGTTTTAGTCTGATCCACAACCTGCCACAAAGTACCCCGACCCTTTTGACCATCCATGGTCTGAAATAATTCCAAATTGCGTTCTGTGACCTCGTCCAACAGCAGGGCAGCGGACAAGTTAAGTGGAGTAAAGGGTTCCAAATGATCTAAAGAACGTTTTTGGGTCAGTTCCAAATAGGTCAGCAGAGCACCGCATGAACGAACTAAAGCCGGCTTGTCATCTAAGTCCAAAATAGTCAGGTTTTGCACATGTTGGGCACGAAGAATTTTTTCTTCAGCCCCACGGCCGTCAAAATAGGTGTTTATAGGATAACGGGAAGTCTTTTTTTTCCAGGACTCCAATTCCTTGGGCAGACCAAGACCATCGGGCAAGAGAACCTCCCGCGGATCTATTTTAATCAGCCATTGCCAAAGGAGATCTTCATTTTTGGTTTGCAGGCCAGACCAGGTACCTGTGGAAAAATCAACCCAGGCCAAGCCTCCTCCCAACTCAGAATCCCAAAATAACGCAGCAAGAAAATTATGCCCCTTGGAGTCCAGGGCAAGATCTTCCACGACCGTTCCTGGAGTAAAAATACGAGTTACCTCACGGCGAACCAACCCTTTAGCCTGCTTCGGGTCTTCCACTTGGTCACATAAGGCCACTTTGTACCCTTTTTCCAAAAGTTGGCGTAAATAGTCATCCACAGCGTGATGAGGCATGCCGCACATGGGGACGGGATTGTCGGCACCAGGATTACGGCTGGTCAAAGTGATTTGGAGTTCTCGGGCTGCAATTTCAGCGTCTTCAAAAAAAAGCTCAAAAAAATCACCCATGCGAAAAAAAAGCAGAGTCCCGGGATTGGCCTCCTTAACTCGCAGGTATTGCTCCATCATTGGGGTAAGTTTGGCAGTATGCATTATTTTCACTCAAACAATTGACGAAAGGCTATGGAATGCCAGGCAAGACATTTGGGACAGCAAAAAAATATTTGATTGCGCTTGAGTCCACATTGCCGGCAGACAAATCGTTTCACTTTTTGTGCTCTGTGCAGTAAAAAATTAAGCTGAAATGCAAAAACCGTCGTCATATTTTGCTCGGGTAAAGCCATGATCAAAAGTTCCAGTCGTGCAGGCCAAAACTCGGCATTGAGGAGCAAAGCTTTTTCCTGCCAGGTTGTGGCTTCTTCTTTTCTTTCATGGGCTCGTAACAGACAGCCTACATAATGAATTAAAGATAAATTGGGTGGTTGTTTTTCAATGATATCTACCACTTTATCCAGATATTCTTTGGGTAAAGCTATTACAGTAGGTATTTCAGATGTATCGTAGTCAAACAGAGGATCCAGGAGTAAAAAAGATAGATCCGGGCCAATAACAGATAAGCCCTGTTCCAAAACTTTTAACATTTCCGACCATTTTTGGTGACGAACCGTATGGGCGAGACTTTCCAGCCACGACTCAGGGGACGGGGGATAAAGCTCTCGTGCTTCAAGAATAAGGCCCTGATCTGAGGGAGTGTTATTTTGACCAGCTGCTCGAACCAGGTAATGAGCCGCCTGAGGTGCCATACCTAAAGAATGGTAATAACGGCTCGCTGCCAGAAAATCTCCGCTTTTCACACTAAGTAAAGCCATTTCTTCTGTCAGAGCCTGCTCATCCCCCTTGGCATCACGATAATGAGCAAAAGCACTGCGGGCACGATCTATCAAACCTGCCCGGGAATAGTCGCGCCCCAATTCAAAATAAATCCGAGCTTGATCTTGAGGCTCAAGGTCAGAACGCCGCAACAAGGCCGCCCGAATACGAATGGCCTGATCCAGTTCTCCACGTAAACGATGAATATTCCCAAGGGCTGAGCCGATTTCTACAGCACTATGACCAGTGCTTAAGGCCCGTGACAAATCATCAATGACTGCCAGACTGTCTTGAGCAGGATTGGAAACAACGGCTGGAAGAGTTTTTTGGGGTTTGCAGAACCCAAGTAAAGCTTTGATCCAGCGCATCATATTCTCCTACAGGCACAGGTTTTGAGCATACCAGGTGCCAGCCTGTCTCAGACCTGCGCGCACATCAAACTGAGGATCATAGCTCAAAAGCTCTCTGCTTTTGGTCAAATCAGCCAGAGAATGTCGTACATCTCCAGCTCGAAAGTCCCTATAAGAGGGCAGGGCATCCGCACAATGGGGGAAGTGTTGCACAGCCTCGTCCCGAATGAGATAAAAGAGTTCCTGTAAGGTTGTACTTTGACCATAAGCGACATTAAATACTTGGCCCAGAGCTTTGCAATTAGTCGTGCATGCTGCCAGGATATTAGCCTGGATGCAATTATCGATATAACAAAAATCGCGACTGGTCAGACCATCACCATTTATCCATACAGTTTTTTTGTGCATCAAGGCCAAAAACCACTTGGGAATCACAGCAGCATATGCTCCTTGGGGATCTTGTCTGCGTCCAAAAATATTAAAATAACGTAAACCAATGCATGGCAAACCATAGGTCTTTTCAAAAACATCAGCATAGAGCTCATTGACATATTTAGTCACTGCATAGGGTGACAGAGGTTTGCCAATGATATCTTCCACTTTGGGCAGGGCTGGATGATCTCCATAGGTAGAACTGGAGGCGGCATAAACAAAACGCTGAACTCCATTTTCCTTGGCTGCAACCAACATATTCAAGAAACCGGTAATATTATTGGCATTGGTGAGCACTGGATCGATGATAGATCTGGGCACAGACCCAAGGGCTGCTTGATGCAAAACAAATTCAATATTCTCACAGGATTTAAGACAGGTGTCATAATCGCGAATATCCCCTTCGATCATCTGAAAACGCTGCCATTGATCTGGGTGCACCTGTTGTCTGACATCTTCAAGATTGTGCACATAACCAGTAGAAAAATTGTCCAGGCCCACGACATATTGATCGTGCAGGAGAAGATATTCCAAAAGATTGGAACCAATAAAACCAGCAACACCGGTTATGAGCCAATGATGAGAAGAAGTGGGAGAAAACATTGCGTCACCCAAGAGTATTTTCCTTTAGATTTTGAAAAAAATTGCGCCCCAAAGGCAAGCCATCGGGACGCACACAAATACACATGACACCAAAGTGGTCAATTTTGATCAGTGGCACAAGCCTCATCAGTTTCTTGAAAGGTATCATATTTGGGCTGCTGCAAAGAGGCTACTTCCTGTTCCAAGGCAGTATTTTTTTTGCGCAATTGTTTGCAAAGCTTGGATAGCCGTGCTCGTTCCAAGAAAAAATACAAAGTACAAAGCAGTGCCCCAATAACAAAGGAGAGCAAGATTAATAAATAAAAGGGGACTGCCTCACTTTGATAGTCCCAGCCAAAAACCTTGAGGCTCAAAGCCAGCTCCTGCATCAGCACTTCATTGTTCTGGACGAAAAAGAGCATGGAGAAAAAGAAAAGCGCGACAAGGCCGAGTACCTTAATGTATCGCATCTAGATCACCTCTGATGTTGAAGATTAGTAAAATATGGCTGTAAACGGGCATACGTTGAACGCAGATGCTCAGGAAGCACTCTTGTTTCGGATATGATGGCCATAAATGAATGATCACCATTCCACCGAGGGACAAGATGAAAGTGCAAATGTTCCTTGATTCCAGCTCCAGCCGCTTCGCCGATATTCATGCCAATATTTATACCTTGGGGTTTGAAAACTTGTTGTAAAATAAAAGCACAGTGTTGTACATAGTCCATGATTTCATGATTCTCGGCCGAGGTTAGTTCTGTGATATGGCTGACATGACGGTAAGGAGTAACCATAAGATGGCCATTGGAATAGGGGAAAATATTCATGATCACAAAACAATGCTCAGCACGGTGTAAAACACAACGCTTTTCATCTTCGCTGGTGTCCTTGGGCAAACAAAAGACACAAGCATCAGGCTTGGGGCCCAGAATATAGTCAATGCGCCAAGGCGCGTAGATAGTTTTCATACTCATTTATAAAATCTGACTTAAAAATTTTTGGGTACGAGGCTGTTCGGGTTGAGTAAAAAATTGTTTGGGCGTGCCTACTTCAACAATTTGGCCGCGGTCCATAAAGATAATCCGATCTGCCACTTCTCGGGCAAAACCCATTTCATGGGTAACCACGACCATGGTCATGCCTTCGTTAGCCAGGGTAACCATAACATCGAGTACCTCACCAATCATTTCTGGATCCAGCGCTGAGGTGGGCTCATCAAAAAGCATGATCTTAGGATTCATAGCCAGTGCCCGAGCAATGGCCACACGTTGTTGTTGGCCACCTGAAAGCATGGATGGATAGACATTCGCCTTGTCTTTGATCCCAACCTTATCCAAAAGGTTTAATGCTAATTTTTTGGCTTCCAAGCGTGGAATTTTTTTTAGCTTCATGGGTGCCATGATCAGATTATCCAGGACAGTTTTATGTGGAAAGAGGTTGAAGTTCTGAAAGACCATGCCCAATTCTTGACGTATGACATTAATGTCACTTCCGCGAGCATAAATATCCTTACCATTGACTACAATAGAACCGCTATCAATGCTCTCCAAGCGATTGATCGTTCGTAGCAAGGTTGATTTTCCCGATCCACTAGGACCGATAATCACCACCTTTTCTCCAGCATTAATGGTCAAGGTAATATCATTGAGAGCTTGGAGTTGTCCAAAAAACTTATAAACATTGGAGATTTCGATAATGGGCCTAGTCCCGTTCATAATAATTCAGCCTTTGTTCCATTTTGCTAACAGCCTTGGATAAAAACAAGGTAATGACAAGATAAACCAGGGCAACCATGGTATATGTTTCAAAATATAAAAAGGATTCACTGGCAAATTCACGTCCGCGACGCAAAAGATCCGACACTGCCAAAATAGAAACCAAAGAACTATCTTTAAGCAAAGCAATAAATTCGTTGCCCACTGGAGGGAGAATAGTTCGCCAGGCCTGGGGCAAAATAACCAGCATCATGGTTTGCGCCCGGCTAAAACCCAAAGATCTGGCTGCCTCGGTTTGGCCTTTGTCAATGGATTGGATGCCAGCTCGAAATACTTCTCCCATATAGGCACCATAGCAAATACCCATGGCCACCACAGCCGCAGCCAAGGGTGGTAGATTTTGAAAAAGATTTATGCGGCCCAGGGCATAATAAATATAAAAAAGTTGAACCAATAATGGAATTCCACGAATAATTTCCACATAGGTCGAGGCAATGAGATTAAAAACCCGGTTGCGAGATAACCGACCAAGACCGGTAATGAAGCCCAGCATCAAAGAAAGAATAATGGAGAGTACAGTGACCTGGAAAGTCACCAAGACTCCATCAGGAAGAAAAGTCAGGATGCGCCAATAAGGTTCAGGCTCAACCACACACAAGTAGATGATAATCGCAATAGCACCTAAAAATGTGAGCCACCATGCAGTAAAAAGTCCACTATCCTTTTTACATGGAATGGCTGCGCCATCACCAATATTGATTTTAACTACTGTTTGTACACCTTTTTGAGTCATGACAGGCCTTGAACTGAAGACATGCAAAGAAAAGCCGGAGCAGATATTGCTCCGGCCAAACTATGAAAGAAAAAACTATCTCGCACTGAACCACTTGGCATAAATGGTGTCATATTCACCACTTTCTTTGACCTTACGTAGGCCGTCATTGATAAGCTCCCGGATCTCATCATTACCTTTTTGCACAGCAATACCCAGATATTCTGGTTCATCAGGAGTGATGAGATAAGCCAAGGTCAATTTTTCAGAATATTGCTTATGTTGCAAGGCATAGTCAGAGGCTACAGCATCGTCAGCAATAACTGCATCAATACGACCATTATAAAGATCTTCAAAGGCGAGACCTATTTCATCGTAAGATTTGGCCTGGACATCTTTAATTTTTTTAGCAGCAAAATATCCGGTAGTACCAATTTGGGAAGCCACAGTTTTGCCTGCCAAATCATCAACTGAATTTATAACCACACCTTTGGGTACAACCACCCCTTGTTTGACATCAAAATAGGGCTCAGTGAAATCCATGCCCTTTTTCCGTTCTTCGGTAATGGAAACTGAAGAACATACAGCGTCATATTTGCCTGCTGCCAGGCCGGCAAAGATGCCATCCCAAGCTGTGTTTTTTAATATAACATTAAATCCACCAGCCTTGCCAATGGCAACCATAATTTCTGGCCCAAAACCAACAATGTTTTTATCAGCATCAATCATTTCCATGGGCGGGTAGGTCGCGTCCACAGCAACGACCACGTCTTTGGCCAAAGCGTTGCCCACAAAACAGCAACAAACCACAACAGCAAAAATAAGACGTTTGTACATACTTCCTCCAATTGTTGGTAAAAGGTGATTATTTAAGTCCTAAAGTCAGAAAAGTGTTAAAGAATTGCGCCTATGAGGTCAAGAAAGGGTTAAAAATAAAATAATACTATCCATATTTTGTCATCTCTCTAAGGAACGTTGATCTATTGAAGATTGTTTAGCGAGGGAGGTCACCATACGCTGAGCCATAGTCCATTGTTCTTCTTTGCTTTTGACCTTTTCATTTAACACAGCTTTTTTTATTGCTCGTAAAATAATGGCAAAGTCAGGGCCAGGCTTACCCCCCATGGCAATAAGATCTGATCCGGAAATGGAGATATGGACATCCTGCAGCTTGGTCAAAAAATGAGAAATGGCTTTTTTAAGATCTTGTTTACGTTGCCTGGCCATGACGTACAAGACTCCTTCCAGGGGTAAGGGGGCAAGAATATCGTATAAGTCCGCAGCAGTACCCTTTTTTTTCTCCCAAAGGCCAAGTTTCATGCTTACCACCCGCAATTGTTTTCGGATTATATCCACCAACTCAGCCTTTTTGGGTACAAATTGCAGCCGACTGGTCAGGACCATGAGTTGTTCTGTGGTTAACCCAGAGGTCAATCCCAAAAAATAAATAGTCCAAATATGAGGTGCTGGTTCTCGATAAAGGAGGGTGTACCAGGTAATGACCCGTTCAATTTCTCCCAAAAGCGCATCTTTGGTTGGTGGGAAGTGGAGCAGGGGATGTATTTCCTGCAAGAGTCCCAGGTCCCGCATGCGCAAAAGCCCTTTTACAGGAGCAATATCTTCCATGAGTAATTGAAGCTCATGACGAATACGCACTCCGGACAATTTTTGAAAGATATTCAAGCGGACTGCATTTTTTATTAAACGATCGGTTTGAGCGCCAATTTTGAATTGAAAGCGTTGTTCAAAGCGAATAGCTCTGATGATTCGTGTTGGATCTTCCACAAAAGACAAGGAATGCAGTACTCTGATTATACCATCTTTTAAGTCCTGCTGGCCACCGAAAAAATCAACCATTCTTCCAAAGGAGGGTGGATTTAAATGCACAGCCAAAGTATTAATGGAAAAATCTCGACGATAGAGATCCATTTTTAGAGAAGATAATTCCACTACAGGCAGGGCTGCCGGATAGGCGTAGTATTCCAGTCTTGCAGTAGCAATATCTATTTTCTGTCCTGACGGAAGGATCAAGACCGCGGTGCGAAATTTAAGATGGGTACGTACGCGAGCATCAAGATGTTTGGCTAAAGCAGTGGCAAAGACTATGCCGTCACCTTCCACCACCAGATCAAGATCATCATTGGCAATGCCCAAAAGCATATCGCGCACAAACCCGCCCACAGTATAAACTTCCATGGTCAGATCAAGAGCAACTTGACCTGCAAGATGGAGCACATCCAAAATAGGCTGGGGAAGACGTTCCATAAGCAGATGCCGGATATTGCGTTCCTGGCGCTTGCCTGAAAAATAGGCTTCAGGAATCCGGGCAGGTTCTTGGACTAAAATATTGATGAGATCTGTTCTGGTGATAACCCCAACAAGTCTGGCTTCGCGTACCACTGGCACCAGACGTTGGCGATGCCCTAAAATGATTTCCATAACCTCATAAAGATCTTGCTCCTCGGTTACACTATGAAAATCTTCAAGCATGTATTCTGTGACTCGCTCTTCTCCCAAACCGTGACCAATGGCTTTTTCTGCCACACTGCCTTCGATAATACCACAAACCTGATCGTCATATTCTGTAACCGGTAAGGCTTTAAATCCATATCGAGTCATGATCTCAGCAGCTTGAGCAAGGGTTTGCCGTGCCTGAATAGGAATTACCGGGGCAGACATGAAATCTCGTACCGCAAATTGGGGGTTTACATGGGAGTAGAGCAGAGCAAAAAGTTCATCTTTTACTTGAGACATGGTACGATTTTTAATGGATGCTGAAGCAGCAAAACCGTGGCCTCCGCCCCCAAAGGAGGTACAAATCACACCAACATCAACTTCAGGAATTCTGCTTCTGGCCACAAGGTGGATACGGTCTCCCATGCGACCAATGGCAAAGAGCACCCGAATACTCTCCATATCCATAAGCTTGTGTGCCAGCAGGGCAAAGTCCCCCATATATCGTTCCAAAGAGATTTCCGTCAGCACAATCTCTACACCATTAATCACATGGGTGGTGGCAGAATCAATCAGGTCCGACAAGAGGGCAACTTGTTCTGCGGATAGTTCCCGACTTATAATATCACGAATAATATCCAGATCCATACCCATGCTTTTCAACCAGGCAGCAGCAATAAAATCATGTTCCGTAGTGGAAGCAAAGGTAAAGCCGCCTGTGTCTTCAAAAATACCCAGACCCAAAATAGTGGCCTCGTCTTCACTGACCTTCAAGTTTTTCTTTTTTAAATGATGGATAAGAATAGACGTAGTGGCCCCCCAGGGACGGCAATCTTCCATTGTTGCCATCAGGTCATCTTCAGTGGCTGGGTGATGATCATAAATATGAATTTCAAGATTTTCTTGCGCGAGAATTGGTTCCACATGCGTTAGGCGGGAACGCTGTTTGGTATCGACAATGACTAATTTTTGCACAGCCTGAGGTTCGATATCTTTTAAGGATATAAAATTAAACAGGTACATAGCGCTTTGAATAAAATAGTCCTTGAGCGAGCTTTCCTGGGTGCCGGGAAAAATCAAGGCAGATTCAGGATAGAGTTTGCTGGCAGCAATCATGGCTGCCAAAGCATCAAAGTCCGCATTAGCGTGGCACGTGATGATAGTATGAGGAGTAAGTTTTTCGCTCGTCATGGATTTAGGCTCGAGGATGCAGGGTATCGTGAAGGGCAATAAGGCGGGCTGATTGCACATGAGTATAAATTTCCGTGGCCATAATATCGCTATGGCCCAAAAGAATTTGTACGGTCCGTAAATCAGCTCCTCCCTCCAGCAGGTGGGTAGCAAAGGAATGACGTAGGGTATGGGGAGAAACAGAATACTTGATACCAGCTTCCAGGGCGTAACGTTTAATCATCTTCCACACACCTTGACGGGAAAGTCCTTGGCCAGAGCGATTCAAAAAAATTGCTGCACCCTTGGGATTCAATAATGGACGCCAATGCTGGAGATAGTCGTTTAAAAAATGGATAGCTGACTCGTGCAAAGGAAGGATGCGCTCTTTACTGCCCTTACCCCAGACCCGTAACAATCCAGCTTGGGCATCAAAATCCAGGCAATGAAGGTTAATCAGCTCTGAAACCCGAAGGCCACAAGCATACAGAAGTTCTAACATGGTTCGGTCTCGAAATCCAAGGCGTTGGGAGAGATCTGGTTTTTCAAACATATCCAGTACCTGACTCTGGGATAACACATGGGGAAGAGAACGCACTACCTTGGGGCTGTCCAAAAGAGTAGCCGGGTTGGTCGCAATATGTTTTTCTTGAACCAGGTAATCAAAAAATCCTCGCAAACTGGAAATATTGCGAGCCAGAGAAGTATTTTTCAAACCTTTGCGTCGCAAATGGACCAGAAAAAGAAAAAGCGTATGTTCCCTTACCTCTTCAAGGCTTCCGTGGTGATGAGTCAAAAAATCTTGAAAAAAAGCAAGATCTGAACTGTATGAGGCAATGGTTTTGTCTGCTAAGCCACGAATGACCGTCAAAAATTGAAGATAAAGATCTATTTTTTCCTGCATGATGAAATAAACTATCCTTGCCCCCTTGCCTGTACAAGCTGAAAAAGGTAAATTTTTCAAATATGTCTCATGCCACAACGCACACTATTTATATAGGACTAGGTTCCAATCAAGGAGATGCTCGGGGACATCTCCAAAAAGCTTTGAAGAAACTGGGTGCATCCCAGAATTTACGCGTTGATGCTGTTTCTCCATTTTTTTGTACTCAGCCCCAAGGATTCCGTGACCAGGAATGGTTTGTCAATGCTGTGGCCAGACTCGAAGTAACACCTCATCTCAATCCACAAGATCTTCTTAGCCTTTTATCACAAATTGAACAAAGTATGGGACGAATACGCAATCAAAAATGGGGACCTCGAATTATTGATTTAGATATCCTTCTTTGGGATGACCTGACATACCAGACACCCAATCTTATCATCCCACATCCCCGCATCTGTGAACGTGCCTTTGTCCTTATCCCTCTCCTGTATCTTAACCCAGATTTGTCTATTGCAGGCAAAACTCCAGAACAATGGTTGCATTTACTCACGTATTCCCTGGAAAATGATGTTATTCGCCAAAATTAACTTTAGCTATCGAGGTATTTCATGTTTAAATTTCTTATCTTTGCTGTAGCTGGCTTTGCTCTGTACAAATTGATTGCCAATGATCGAAAAAAGAAAATGGAAATAAAAAATACCAAAAAGGAAACAATGGCTAAAGAGGGTATTTTGGTCAAAGATCCAATTTGTGGTACCTATGTTTCTAAAGATTCTGATATCAGAATCAAAGAGGGTGATAAGATCCATTGTTTTTGTAGCTATGAATGCCGCGATAAATATTTGAAAATGATTGAAGGATAGCAGCACAGGGGAGGCAGTATGCAATTTTTTGTTGATACTGCGAATCTGGACGAGATTCGTCATGCCATAGAACTGGGACTTATTGATGGGGTCACCACCAATCCATCCCTGATGGCCAAAGAAAAAACAGACTGGAAAGCTGTGGCCCAGCATATTTGTACCCTAGTTCCTGGACCTGTCAGTGTAGAGGTCATGGCCACCAAAGCTCAAGGAATGGTTGAGGAAGCCAGGGAGCTCATAGGCTTTGGACCCAATGTGGTCATTAAGGTGCCCATGAGCGAAGAAGGACTTAAGGCCACCAAAATCTTGCACAGCATGGATATTGATACCAATGTCACGCTAATTTTTTCTAGCTCGCAGGCCTTACTTGCTGCCAAAGCTGGTGCGACCTATGTCAGTCCATTTGTAGGCCGACTGGATGATATTGGACAAGATGGTATAGCGTTGGTGCGACAAATCATGACTATTTATGAGCTGTACGGTCTTACAACCAAGGTCATCGCTGCCAGCATCAGAAACACAGCCCATGTACTGGGTTCAGCTTTGGCAGGAAGTCACGTAGTCACCGTTCCCTATAAAATTTTACTTCAACTCATAGAACACCCATTAACTCATAAAGGCATAGAGGCTTTTGAGCTGGACTGGAAAAAGCGTAATTTTACTATGTAAAGGGCAATGAGTAATTAAGTTGCCCTCTTTTTTGACCATATTTTAAGTCCCATAATCTAAATTATGTAAACTTTAATATATATAAATAAGGAGTAGCCATGAAAACCTGGATTGCAATTATTTGTTTGTTGTTGTGTTCTTCTTTGGTTTTTGCTGAAGCAAATGAAACTACACAACCCCAGCTCAGTGACCAGCATCAATCTCAAAGCACTGAGCCAGTCATTCCGGGAGAACTTTTTTCCACAGCTGCCATCACCAGCAAATTGCCTCTCGATATCCAAGCTAAAGGAACAGATGCTTGTGGCACTTTATTATCGTATAAGATCAAAGAGGAACTTATGGGCAGTAAGCTTTTTTTCTTGTCTGTTGCCAACAAGAAAAAATTTGTTTTACTTTTGCAAACTCGTCCGGAATTTGCTGAGCGCCCAAATATTGCCTCCCAATATACCATTGCTTTGGTCTATCAGGAAGATACAGGAATTTTATCTTATTATTTGGACCAAATGCAAGGACAGGTCCATAATGAAGATGTCGCTATTGAGTTACAAAAAATTTTAGAATGGACCTACGCCACTGTTAAGCGTTATACCTATTTGCTTGAAGAATAAGGACTTGGCTCACACCTTCAATAACACTTACCTGGATGGCCCCGGTTTTTACGTTTGAAGCAATCAAAGCTTTAGGGAGAGATTCTTTTTGTTTGGGAAAAGGCCTGTTTCAGTAAGGACAAAATGAGATATCCTCCCCACTTTACAGAACAAAATAGGGTGACAAAAATCCTGTTGGCCGTATTTTTCTTCTAAAGCAAAAATTTTCGTACCACCATAAATCCTGTTCCCATCTGAATCAGGGCCAAGAGCACAGCCATGGTATTGAATATAGCATGGACAATGGGCAGATATCTTCGTTCTTGTTTGTTATTATCCATGAACCAACCCGTGGCATAGCCACCGCCAATGCACAGCATCATGGATTGTCCGACCCAATAGTGCGTAGCAGTGATGCCGTTTTGGCCCCAAGTTGATCCCACCACATACAGTCCAAGGACCAGACCGCTCATCCAAAAAATATGGACAAATTTTCCATATTTAACATGCTCCTGCCATGGAAATGCAGTATTGGACTTGAAAGAAAAATGATTGGCTTTAAAACGAACAAAGCCCAAAGATAAAACATAAAGACTTAAGATAGCAGTCATAAATTGGAATAAAGGGTGTATCCACAGCATAAAATCTCCTTAAGAAAAAAACAGCTCCATCTGTAGTCTCATGACCTATGGTATTTTTCCCGGAACTTCAAATATTGTCCACAACCTTAAGGAAACCCATGACCAGGGCACAAAGACTTCATAACAAAAATATGGGAGAAAAAAACAAAATTAGGCTTGTAAATGCTGGATAGTACGATAAATTTGATTACCCAGAGTTGTTTGGCGGGCAAGTTCTTGTTCTATGGATGTGACACCTTTGATCACTGTGGAATGCTTACGATTAAAACGACGGCCAATGTCTGCCAGGGACAAGTCCGTATGTTTTCGAGCGAGAAAAAAGGCCGTATTACGTGCAATAACCCGATCTTTTTTACGGCTTTTGGAGCGTAATTCCTCCAAACCAAAACCGTAGGCCTGACAAACAAAACTGATGATCTTATCCAAATCAATGGTTGCATCATCAAGATCATAATTCTGCAAAACTTCCCAAGCCAAATCCATGGAAATATCCCGGTTAAGTAATTTTGCTTGGAGAACAATATTTTTTAGACAACTTTCCAGTTGCCGAATATCAGCTTTAATCCTGTCTGCCAAAAGGCAAGCCACATCTTGAGGGATGACCACCTGGTCCATACGAGATTTGGTAGTGATGATGTTTAAGCGGGTGTCACGATCAGGTTTATCAATAACCGTTAAAAAGCCCTGATTAAATCGAGAGACCAAATTGGAATCAATATCCATAAGTTCCCGAGGAAGAAAGGAGCTGGTCATAACTATTTTACGGCCTTGATTACGCAAGGAATTAATGGTGTTAAGCAGCTCATCTTGCATTTTTTCTTTGCCTTGGAAAAAATGTACATCTTCTAAAAGCAAAAGATCCACATTGGTACGAAAACGGGCCTTAAATTGCTCTACTGTCTTGGCCTTGATGGCCATGACCAATTGACCAGCAAATTCTTCAGCACTCAGATAACAAACGCGTAAGTGCTGACGATTGGTTTGGCGGGCTATTTCACAGCCAATAGCCTGAGCTAAATGAGTTTTCCCAAGACCAGGAGCGGAACACAAAAAGAGCTGATCTGTGCCATACAGGTCTTCACAAAAACTTTGAGAAGCTGCGTAGGCCAAGTTATTACAAGGGCCCACAACAAAATCATCAAAGGAATGTCGCCAATTATAGACCACCTGGGTTGGTAGGGTTTGGGTCACTGGCAAGATCAATTGCGTGGATGCAATTTTTTGCGATGGGAAAGGAGCTGGTTGTTGTTCCAGCATTGGCGGAATCACAGGAAGTTCCTTGTTTTGAGCTGCACAAATCTCAACATGAGGCGTATATCCAAGGACCTCTGCTGCAGCTGTAACAATGGCAGTCCCTAGACGGTTTTGGACTTGGGTTTTAACGAACTCATTGGGAGCTTGAATCACCAATACGTCGTTGTCCAAACAACCTTCCAATGGCTTAACCCAAAGTTGGAATACTCCGGGGCTTAATTTTTTTTCTAAGGAAAATACAACTTGCTGCCATGTGTTGATCATGCTGGGAACCCTAATGAAAGCCCCGGTCAGGGACAACTTCGATAAAGACAAACTGGACTGACTTTAAGAAAATTATTCTATACAGGATAACTCATTGATTTAAAAAGAAAAGGTTCATTATATGGAGTTCCAAGGGAAAATATCCCACCATCCCTTTCCCTAGGGCAGATAAGCTTACCTGCCTGTCAATATTTTTTTTTCAACATAGAAAATATTTTTTATTAACAAGACAAAAATCAAAAATCTTATTTTTTCTCAAAATTGCTCAAAATTTTTCCTTTTTTTAAAAAGAACCATTTGAACCTCTATTTTTAATAAAAAAGATACTATACAGATAACAAAGTGTAATTTAATGAAAAAATATAAATGAAAATAAAAGGCAAGATATCCCAAGGGATAATCTCAACAAGATGAGCCCTCAATTTAGACAAACCAAGGCCGTATTGGTGACAAATCAAGTACGAAATAAGATTTTTTTTCTTTTTATAGCCAATAACAGAACATTATGAGCTGTTACTGCATTATTTTCCCACATGTAACAGTGCCCCATAGACGAGATGCACTAGTCTGCTTCAACGCAATACGCTTTAGAAATATATCTTGGTGGATTATTTCAAAAATGCACATAACTGGGTTGTCATGTAGCGCATCCAGGCAAAACTCTGGGGCACAACTATCTATAAACCCTATTGCTAGTTGATCAAGGCCTGAAGTGGAGCTGGTATGCCACCTCCGCGGTGGATAAAATCAGCCGAAACCCCATTGCTGTTCACTGGAATAATGGTCGTCTCTCCCAATAGCCCACCAAAAAATACCCTGTCCCCCACCTTTTTACCTGGCACAGGAATAAGGCGGGCGGCAGTAGTTTTTTTATTAATCATACCAATAGCCATTTCATCGGCAATAATACCAGACAGTGTTTCTGCACTGGTATCACCAGGTAAAGCGACCATATCCAAGCCTACAGAGCACACTGCTGTCAGAGCTTCCAATTTTTCCAGGGTTAAAATTCCCTTGGCAGCCGCACTGGCTATGTTTACATCCTCGCTCACAGGAATAAAGGCCCCACTTAAGCCCCCCACACGAGAGCTGGCAAAGGCTCCTCCCTTTTTTACTGCATCATTAATCAGAGCCAAGGCTGCTGTAGAACCAGGGACTCCTATACTACCAAGCCCCAAAGACTGAAATATCTCTCCCACACTATCACCCACATTGGGTGTTGGGGCTAAGGACAAATCCACAATACCAAATTCCACACCTAATAATCGAGCTACTTCTCGACCTATAATTTCTCCAACACGAGTAACTTTGTAGGCGGTACGTTTAATTACTTCCGAAAGTTCCCCCAAATGTGCATTGGGATTTTCTGCCACAGCCCGATCAATGGCTCGCTTGACCACTCCCGGCCCGCTAACACCAACGTTAATAACGGAACTGGCCTCACCAATGCCCAAATACGCCCCAGCCATAAAAGGGACGTCTTCAGGAATATTGGCAAAAACCACCAGCTTGGCGCAGCCCAGTCCATCACGGTCCGCAGTGCGCTTTGCCGCAGCCTTGATCGTGCGCCCCATAAGTCCCACAGCATCCATATTAATGCCAGCTCTGGTGGAAGCCACATTAATGGAAGAACACATGCGCTGGGTAACATCCAAGGCTTCTGGAATAGCATCAATTAGAGCCAGGTCTCCCTTGGCCAATCCCTTTTCCACCAAGGCAGTAAATCCTCCAATAAAGTCCACTCCCACATCATGGGCTGCCTGATCCAAAGTCTTGGCCACAGCCACCATCCCTTTGCTGTCAAAGGGTGCGGCAGCTACAGCAATGGGACTGACAGAGATTCGTTTATTAACCACTGGAATACCAAAACGATCCCCCACTTCATCACAAATAGCCACCAAATCCTTGGCCATGGTGGTAATACGAGTATAAATGGCATCAGTAAAACGGGACAAGTCATGGGACGCACAATCCAAAAGACTGATACCCAAAGTCACGGTGCGCACATCCAGATGCTCATTTTTAATCATGGATAAAGTGGAGAGAACTTCGCGATCATTTAACATGAGTATTTCCTAAATTCTGTGAATTGTTTCAAAAATTTCTCGATGTTGGACAGAGACATCCAGGCCCCAACCTGCACCAACTTCCTGCATGCGCTTGCGCAAAGAACGATGATCCACAGCACGAGGTACATCCACCTCAAAAATCATGATCATGGTATCCTGGTCTTCTTCATGGGTGGTTATGGCCCGAAAATGAACGACATTGCAATGTAAACAAGCCATGGCTGTGGTTACAGCAGAAATAGTACCTGGCTGATCTGGTCCCTGAGTGGTAATGACAAAAGGTTCATGATTTGCACTGGCCGGGCTATCAATCTCGTGGCTAGCCATGGGCCGCAAGTGAGCACTTAACCCCATACTTTCCAAGGTCTGATTCAAGGTCCGGGCAATTTCTTCCAAGACATGGCCTCCAGGATTATGAACAATAAAAATAGAGGCAAATTCTGTCTGTAAAATGGTTTGACTCACATCTTGAATATTACATCCATATTGAAATAAAATTGTTGAAACACATGATAAAATTCCCGGTTTATCTTGGCCAATAACCGAGAGCACAAATTTTTCCATACTTCCTCCAAAAGCCAAAAGTCCTGTTCTTTTGCGCTGGACCAGACAGATCGTCAAGGATGAGTAAAGTCGTTAGTATATAGATGTAAAAACCAGGAAAATACAGTGGGCAGTTAAAAAATTAATAGCAAGTAGCACAAAAAATATGCATGCAAGTTATCTCTATGATTCGTGATGAATTTCCAGGTAATAAAATCGGTTCCCCTTAAGCCAAAAATATTGGTACGTGGGACCATATTTGTAGGCTGATCTGGGGCGAGGCAGGTTCGGATCGTCAGCAAGAATGGTGTAGCACGATTCCGCATCCTGTATTGACAGACGAGCCAAAGCATCAGCCAAAAGCTCATTGGGGCGATCATCAGCTTCCTGCAAGTCTTCCCGGGCTCCCTCAAGAGCTTCCCGCAAAGATTGTTTTTCTATTTTTTGAATAGAAGTATTGGGCAGCCATTCCTCAAGGGGATAACCACCAGCAGGATTTCTAGTCAAAACATGAGCCAAAAGAACAGGAAACCTGATCTCAACCTCATCTGGCACCAGCTCAACCAGACGAATATGACTGGCCTGCCAGGTAGAAGAGAAGAAATCATTGGCCGATTCCAGAGTAAATTCTATAAGTTCAGACCGGGCCGCCAAAATGGCCTGAGTAGTGATATTATGCAGCACAATGATTCCTTAGCAATTTCTTTACAAATAAATAGCCTAATTTTCAGGGGAATAGATCCAAATTCTCGAATAAAACACGCTGACACAACCTATAGTTCTAATCTGCGGTCTCTAAAATCGTCAGAATAAAATTGCTGAAACAGTTTAGCAACCTCTTTGTGTAAATACGAGTAAGCAGAATTTAACATTAAAATATACTTTTAAGATAGAGAATTTAGTTTTCGTTCCCAAGAACTTCTGCATAGACTGAAAAAAGCTTTGCCATATATTTAGTCATGGTAAATTCTGTGGTAATTTCCTGTCCTTTCTTGGCTAATTCTTCGTACTTTAAAGGATCATCAAGAAGTGTTATAAGTCCCTCCGCGATACCTTCGGGAGAGCAGTCACTAACTATCGACGCAGATCTTCCAATTTCTAGTGATGGAACATGTTGAGAGATTACTCCGGGGATGCCACAATACATCGCCTCTAAGTGAACATTCCCAAAACCTTCAAAAAATGACGGCATGGCCAAAATATCTGCCCCGCGAAGAAATGCACCTACATCCTTGCGGTATCCCGTTAAGGCCACGCGATCATAAAGATTTAATTCACGAATAATAGAAGTATATTCAGCTCTTAAGGCCCCTTCGCCAACTAGAATCAAAGAAACATCCCGGCCTGCCGTATACAAAATTTGTATCGCTTTGATAAGACTAATAAAGTTTTTTTGCCTTACATACCTCCCTATCCCAATAATGATTCTTCCTTTAAGGGCATACAGTTTTCGCAAGTTATGAGGAGGACAATCAAGTTTCGCGGTATCAATAGCATTATGTAGAACAAATACAGGACAACCACTACGATTGTGGTCTTTGCAGACAATCTGCTCAACAGCATGGGAGTTTGCGAGATAGCTATCGGTTGCAAAAGATAAAACCTTATTGGAAAATCTTCTAAAAAGCTTCTTTTCTCTTTTTATGTTTCTGATGTTTGTAACAACGGGGATTCCAAGACCGATTGCTGCAAGTCGACCGAAATAATCACCGCTAAAGTGAAGGGTATGAATAAGATCGGGCATAAATCGTTTAAGCTCAGCCCGAAGACGAAAAGCAGTGTCCAGCCTGTGGGTTGAAGCCGCTGCATTGGAAGAACCAATACAAACGACATCAAGGCCAGCATCTTGAAACTCGGGTAGTTTTACTCCTGTTCCTGAAACATTAAAAATACGACATTCATGAATATTAGTGCTTCGAATTAATGATAGCAGTTCAAAGAGCCAATTTTCAACTCCTCCGAATGGAAGCCCTCCAATAACATACGCAATTCGACTCACATTTGCTCCATTGATATTTTTTGTTAGCTCTTCTATTCTAATGCTCTCACCAATAACTGATTAACCAATCCTGGGTTGGCTTTGCCCCTGGATTTTTTCATAACCTGACCCACAAAAAAGCCGGTCAATTTTTTCTCTCCACCCTTAAATCGCTCTACCTCTGCTGGGTTTTCCGCCAAAACCTCGTCAACCAGGGCTTCCAGGGCCGAAGAATCGGAAATCTGAATCAGGCCCTTGTTTTTCACATATACTTCCGGGTCTCCACCCTGTTCAAACAAGTCCTTAAAGACCCCTTTGGCAATGGTACCACTGATCAGATCGTCGTCCACCATTTTGACCAAAGCAGCCAATTCTTGGGGAGTAATTTTGCATGTAGCCAGAGCAGCCCCACGATCATTGAGTTCACGCAGCACTTCACCCATGACCCAGTTGGAAATCTTCTTGGGATCACCACCAGCCTGGACCGCTGCTTCAAAATAATCTGCCACCTCTTTTTCAGCAGTCAAAACTTCGGCATCATAGCGAGGTAAACCCAAGGACTCTTGGAAACGCTGGCAACGAGCTGCCGGAAGTTCCGGGAGTTCGCTTCGCCAAGTTGTCAGCCACTCTTCTTCAATGACCAAAGGTAAAAGATCAGGGTCAGGAAAATAGCGATAATCCTGGGCCTCTTCCTTGCTGCGCATGGACCGGGTTTCTCCCTTGGTCGCATCAAAAAGCCGAGTTTCCTGGACTAACTGCCCGCCATCTTCAAGCACATCAATATGGCGTTCCACCTCACAATCAATGGCTCTTTGCACATTGCGGAAGGAATTTATGTTTTTAAGCTCCACCCGGGTGCCAAACTCCTCCTGTCCCACGGGACGAACAGACACATTGGCATCACAACGAAAACTGCCTTCTTCCATGTTGCCATCACAAATATCCAAATACACCAAAATAGCGCGCAAACTTTTTAAATAGGCCACAGCCTCTTCCGAAGAACGCAAGTCCGGCTCACTGACGATTTCAATTAAAGGAATTCCTGCTCGATTCAGATCCACATAGGAGATATTTTCTGTTGTAGAATGGATATTTTTACCCGCATCATTTTCCATGTGAATGCGGTTGATACCAATTTTCTTTTCTCCCTGGTCCGTGTGAAGAAGAATATGACCATGCTCGGCCACAGGCAGATCAAGCTGCGATATCTGGTATCCAGCCGGCAAGTCGGGATAAAAATAATGCTTGCGCGCAAAAATTGACGTGCGATTGATTGTACACTCTACAGCCATGCCCATTTTGGCGGCGTACTCCACAGCCCTGGCATTAAGCACAGGTAAAGCTCCGGGCATTCCCGTACATCCAGGGCAGGTATTCTCATTGGGACCAGCCCCAAACTCTGTGGAACAGGAACAAAAAAGTTTGCTTTTGGTTTTTAGCTGGGCGTGAACTTCCAAACCGATAACTATTTCATAATTACGCATTATTTCTCCCTATCCCAGGGTGTCTGGACTCGCTGGTATATAATTCCGGATTCAGTGCAGGATCATTGTACATCTTAAATTGAAAATAGACCTTGGGAGTTTTTATCCCCAAAGCATAGTCATCTATTAATTCCAAAATAGAGGTGGCTAAATCTCGGTGTTGTTCAATGAGCACGTTCAGTTTTTCCTGGCAACCAAGCACATGATCCTGCGCCACATCCTGACGAACAGTTTGCTCACGCATGTGGTATATCTTTAAGCTTAAAATAGACATACGATCCAAAGCAGCACCCAAGGTTTCTGTATTATACTTCTTAGAGCAAATTTGTTTTTGGGCAGAAAAATTGGCTATAACCTGAAGTAACCAGGAATCAATCTTTTCCATGCCGTCATTGCGCTGTTGGTTAAACTGATCAATATCTCGTTTGCACTGAGCAATAATCCTGTCATCCACATCTTTACGTCTGGCCCGATCTTCCACATGCCACAGCTTGAAATTTTTTAAATGCTGCTGACGAACCAAAGCCAAAAGCCCTTCTTCAAGGCTCACGACCAAGTCCTGGGATGGTTCCTGATCATGCCAGGTCTCAACAAGTTCTGTTTGTAATGTCCAAGATTTCTGTAACAAATCTTTAAGTTGTTCTGGGGTCAACTTATTCATGCGTATCCTATTTTTTTAAAAGCAAAAAGACGTGCCCCGGTGCCTTGAGATGCCCTGCTAAAAACTCGGCCCTGGCACCCGCCCCACAAAAAAGATCAAGGCGTGCCTTTTTAATGGCTCCGCCCCGGTCTTGGGCCAAGGTCAACAAGGCTGTTTCTTGAGGCCGCCCTGTATCTTGACAAGGCAAGGTAGTATCCAAAGCCAAAAGTGTACCCAAAGGCAGAAACTTTGCATCAGTAGCCACGCTGACCATGGGCGTCAATATACGGCCCATGGCTCCCAAAGGCCCTTTCTCAGCCATACGAAAAAAAACATAACTGGGGTTGCTATCAAGTAATGCTCGCATCTGTTTGGGATGTTTACTTAGGTAGTCACGAATACTCTGCATAGACATTTTATCTGGGGTAAGAAGCCCTTGGTCCATCATGGTCTTGCCCAAGGAGACATATTCATGACCATTTTTACCCGCATATAAAACATGCACAGTCTGCCCATCTGGCAAGCACAAACGACCTGAACCCTGGATGTGCAAGAAAAACACATCTACCGCATCTCTGGCCCAGGCAATGGGCTTTTGCATTGTTTCCAAAGCCCCTTGGCCATCAATTTCATGGCGGGTATAAAAGGGTATGATTTCAGTGCCCCCCTCTTGATACACCAGGGTCTCTCCTTGCCACCGAGGATGAAACTTCCCTAAATCCACTGTGCGCAAGGTTGGGGGCAACCCCCAAATGGGAATAGGATAACCTGGGTTTGGCTCAAGGCTTCCTTGAAGTTCAGGCTCATAATACCCAGTAACCAAAAAATCAGGACGCATTTTGTACCAGAAAAAATCACGTTCCAAAATCAGTGGATCCCGGGCAAGCTGCGGCAACACCCTTTGAAAATACTCCAAAGTCTCTCCAAGTTGTGCCCAGCTGCAACTGATACCCGCCAAAGGAAAAACTTGGTTTTGATCAGGACGACTACGCACATACAAAAGACTTTCTTCAATACCCCTGGCCCAAGCAGAACCTTGACTCTCTATGTGGGCAACCAAGGATTGAATGAATGTTGGATCAGGATTACAGATTTGAGCATAAGGGGTGCCATCTTCAGGAGTAGCAATGAATTGCTCTGGGATCTGCTCTGCTTCAGATGTACTTTGCTGAACCTTCCCCGCACAAGCACAAAGAGTAAGCACACAAAAAAGATAAAAAAAACGGGTCACAGGGAACGGTCCTTGTCCGTAATGCGCGCATCAAAATATTTGCCCACCCCATATTCCATACGGCGGAAAAAGCGGCGGGGATCAGGTCCAATAATTTGCATTTCTGGATGTTTTTTTTGCATATCCAAGGCAATATGCATTTCCTTGGTGCAGCCTGTGGAAAAAGTTGAATCCTTACCATGCCATTCTGCTGGCACTACTTCGCCCAAAAGCTCAAAACTTTCCTCAATGTCACTCACGGATTGAAACCGCCAGACATCAATAAATCCGCTGCGTTGTACCCGCTCCCACATATACATGAGGTCATCGCCATCCATACCCTGCACAAAATGTTCAGCTGGATTGATAACCATAAGATTCGCATGTCTGGAACGCAGATTGTCAACAAAGGTACTCACCACTTTCAATGCCACTTGAGTCTGACCAGGAATACTGCCGATAATCGCACTATAAAACATGACCTGCTTACCATCACTCCGGGCTGCGCGCATACGGTTAATGATGGAGTCTGCCTGAACCCGGATTTGAAACTCTGTGATTTTGGTTACTCGCGATGATTTTTTCTTAAATATAATCTGGTCTTGTCCTACATCATCACGGTATAGACACAAAATATCCCGGGTAAATTGATGCGAGTTTTGGATTAGACGACGGTGATGCGGATATCCCTTGGCAATAATCAGGTCAGCTTCCTTCCAGGCTCTGGCAAAGGTGACACTGGTTCGCCACAAATTAAGCCGCTCACGAGTTCCATCGGAAATAACCAGCAGGGAGTTTTCACGTTGAGCCTTGAGCAGATCATTTTTAGTCATACGACTATTTTCGACAAAAAAAGCATCGGACAAGGCTATTTCCAAAGATTTATCATGCTCCACATCCCAAAACACAGGGTTATCCAAAGAATATCCTTCTTTTAATGCCAAGATAACTTTATGGCCCAAACGCATCAGAACACGGATAAAACGAAGATCAAAAATAATTTCACCGCTACGATCAGGAAGATATAAAATTTTGAGCTGTCGAAAACTGCTGTCCGGACCCATAACCTGAGTCATTGTTTGGGAAAATTCAGGCCATGGAGTGCACACATGATCAAAAAAACTGGGATTGGAGCGAACCTGATCAGGTGTTTCCCAAATTTCTGGGCGCAAAGACAAACGGCACAGTCGTGCCAATTCAAGAAGATCTAATTGCCAGCGTAAATCTTTGATGGACAAACAGCCCATGGTGGAATCTGGACAGGTATATAAGCATTGATTCATTGTTGGGCTGGACATAAATTCTTGAGCCCGCTTGTTGGCCTGACGTTTTTCTGCCCGCTGCGGGTCGTGTACACCACTCATGGCCATAAAAATGGTCACCAGCTGCTTAAGAAACCTGGAAGGAATAAGAAAAGGAGCATGCAGCACTCCTTGTATTTTGTGGCGGGACAAAGAAAAAATTTTACGTCGCGTATAGCGGTCTGTAATGTTAACATGGACAAGGTGCACCAATTGGCGCCATTTTTCTCGGTACTCCAAACGCAGTGCTGAAGTTAGACGTGTGTGCAAAAGATTTTCAAACATAGCATCAGAACAGGGCACAAAAACCTGATCATCATCCAAGTCCACCATAAAGCGTAATTGTTCTACCTGCGCATTTTCACCAGGGTTTACTGTAGGTTCAATATTGTTTTCGGTCATAAAATGAAGCAACCACGCATCAAGAACAGGATCTTGACCATAACGCAGGTCTCTCACGCTAGAAATTCTGGGCAGTTTGGGCACTACAGCTTCCTTAATAATAAATGATCAATGAAGAGGAACAATCTTGGTCCGAGAATATAAGACATCCTATCCAGGCTTGTCGGTCACGAAAATTGCTAAACATTACGCAATCGATCTGCAACTAATTGTTCCAAAGCTGGGTCGTCTTGTAAGGTAGGCAATACAGAAAACTCAATATCCGGATAGCTCTGACGCCAAGTAGCGATTTCAGCAGGAATATCCTTTTCAATATGAACGCCATTGCACAAAAAGAATTGCATCACGACAATGTGTGTACAGTCCTGCTGCACCAAAGTTGTAATTTGTTCTCTTAAAGTCGGCTGCCCCAAAGAGAAAAAAGCAGGTAACACTGGGCCTTGTGCAAGAATCTTCTCTATGCGCCCCACCATGGCCTTGAAGGCAGCCTCTACTTCTTTGCGCCTGCTGCCGTGCCCCAGTACAATAATCCCTGTTTTGGGCATAACCTATTCTCCGAAAAAGAAAGGGCTATCTGCATTGTGCAGACAGCCCCAAAATAATGAATGAACAAACATTAGTGTATATGATCCTCGTGATCCGGCGCTCCATTAGCCTCATGATTATGTTCATGATCATGGTCATGAGGATGGCTATGCTTCACCGCACCATGGGTATGTTCATGATCGTGGGAAACTACCTTTACCGTGGGCTGACCATGTCCACACGCACAACCTTTGCACATAATCATCTCCCTATGCCAACCAGGTAAAATCACATCTTTTTTTGTTGATTGATACCTTACCCTAGTATTTCCTTTGTCAAAGGCAAGAAAAATTCTACCTTGCACATCAAGAGTATGCGCGCACAATTCTGCACAACCACCTTCTCTACCCAAAACTCATAAAGAATAATTATCTGATATAACAGATAAATTTATCATGGCATGCAACATGCTTGTTGACTGATTAACACAGTGTAATTTCACTTGAAAAAGGAGTACCTCCAGTGGTGTTGCTACAACACCAACTCCCAATTCCAGCTGTGTGATTGACCGCTGTTATACCGCCCTCCCTCCCTTGAATCTGGTAATGCTTGTATCATGCAGACATTACCTTATACTCCTCACCCCCTGCTTAGTCAGCAGGGGGTTCTTTTTTACAAATCATAAGTTCTACAGGATATGGTTGTCTTTTCAGATAAAAGTTGATTATTTTTATGTTTTGCCCGTGCAAAGAAGTGACTAAAATATTTTTTAACGCAAAGTCCTTGCTCCTCTGCCGACAGACAGTTATTCAATAAAAAAATGATCGCAACATTTTGGGGCACATTATGCGCTTTTCAATCCCAGCCTCTATTCGTTTTTGTCTCATTATTCTTATTTTGGTCGCTGTTTTGCCAGCCTTGGGCATTATGGCTTTTTCCGGCTACACTCTGAAAGAAATTATTGTGGATAATGCAAAAGACAGGACCTTGCGCCAAATTCAAGCCATGGCTGCTCACCACGAACGTGTCGTACATAATGCCCAGCTACTTTTGACGTCCTTGTCCAAAGCTCGAGTTATTCAGGAACTGGATGCTGATGCCTGCCAAAATTTGCTGACCGAAATAGGACAAGGCAACAAAGCATACGCTGCCCTAGCTCTTGCCGATACCCAAGGACAAATTGTGGTCTCTGTACCCCAAGGTGCTTTTACAGCGATCCAAGACCAAAAATTTTTTTCAGAACTCATGCAACGTATGGATTTTGTCATGGGTGCCTATCATAAATTGCCTGAGAGCCAGCAAGTGGTCATGGAATTTGCTCAGCCAGTACTTGATCAAGAAAAAAATCTTGTGGGTGTCCTGGTTGCTTCCTTTGACCTCAGTTATTTTGGACAAATTTTTTCTGATGCACATTTACCAACAGGCTCGGTTTTTACCCTTACTGATGCTCAAGGTATGCGCTTAACCCGTTTCCCAGAAACTGAAAAATATACCTGGGTGCCAGATTTTGCTCCCATGCTTAAACATATGACCGGACCACAAGGTGAAGGAACTTTTTTGGAAACAGGCATAGATGGGGTTCTACGATTATACGCCTTTAAACGTCTGCATTTTGAAAATACCCCCCTGCATCAACTCATGATTCGCGTCGGTCTGCCTGAAGACCTGGCTTTAGCAGAAGCACGGCGAGCTGAACTTCGCAATTTTATCTTCATGCTGCTCACCGGTCTTTTTGCCCTGTCCTCTGCTTGGCTGGTGGGTAAATTTGCTATTTTAAACCCCATGCAGCAACTCATTGCAGCTACGGATCTGTTGGGAGCAGGCAATTTAAAAGCTCGCACCAGACTTGAACACAACCATGGTGAATTGGGACGTTTGGCAGCTGCTTTTGACCACATGGCTGAAAGCCTTGAATACCAAGATTATAACCGACGGGTAGCTGAAGAAGAATGTTGCCAGCTGAACACAGAATTGGAACAACGCGTTTTAATGCGTACAGCAGAATTGGCCCAAACCAATAAAGAGTTACAAACTGCTTTAAAAAATCTGCATCAGGCGCAAGACCAATTGGTTATGTCGGAAAAACTAGCGGCTCTGGGTGGCTTGGTGGCTGGCATTGCCCATGAAATTAATACACCTGTAGGCGTTGCCTTGTCGGCTACCTCGACCATGGTCGAAAAAACTCGGATGCTGACAGATCTTTTTGTCCAAAGCGAAATGAAACGTTCGGACCTCACTGCTTATCTGGATGCTTCTCGTGAAGGGATGGAAATGAGTCTGTTAAATCTGCATCGAGCTTCAGATCTGATCCGTAGTTTTAAAATGGTCGCTGCTGATCAGGTTTCAGGAACGCGACGCAGTTTCAATGTAAAAGAATATATTGATGAGATTCTTTTAAGTTTACGCCCCAAGCTCAAAAAAACCACCCACAAGGTTGAAGTTGAATGCGATGATGAGCTGGTCATTGAAAGCTATCCTGGTGCAATTTCTCAAATTTTAACCAATCTGATAGTAAACTCCCTGACCCATGCCTTTGATGCGGAGGAATCGGGATTAATCCGTATTACAGTGAGTACCGATAAAGGGACCATGTGCCTGACCTATGCTGATAATGGACACGGTATTCCCATTGAAGTACAGAATAAAATATTTGAACCATTTTATACAACTGCTCGATCCCAAGGATCGACAGGGTTGGGACTGCACATAGTGTTTAATATTGTTCAAAGCACCTTAAAAGGCACCATTACTTTTTGCAGCTCTCCTGAACAGGGAACAACTTTTCAAATATGTATCCCCTTGAATAAAGAGGCCATATGACTGATTCTGATGATATTCTTTTCAAGGAAGAATCCTCTGCAAAGGCTTCATCTTTGCAAAGTACACCCTGGAAGATACTCATTGTGGATGACGAAGCTGATGTCCATAATGTCACGACCTTCATGCTTTCAGGACAACGATTTCAAAATCGCCCCATGCATTTTCTCCACGCATACAATGGTGAAGAAGCCAAAAAAATTTTGATGCATGAGCAAGATATAGCCATTATCCTCCTCGATGTGGTCATGGAAACCGATGATAGTGGCCTTAAATTGGTACATTTTATTCGCCAGGAATTAAAAAACCTGGCTGTGCGCATTATTTTACGTACTGGTCAGCCAGGAAAAGCTCCTGCAGCGCAAGTAATTCTTGATTATGACATTGATGACTACAAGGAAAAAACAGAACTGACTTTGGAAAAAATGTTGGTCACAGTCATTTCAGCCCTGCGCAGTTATTCCTTTATCACGACCATTGAAATTAATCGTCTGGGGCTGAAACGCATTATTGAAGCTTCTTCAGATATTTTTGAACGCCAATCCTTGCAAAAATTAAGTAGCGGAGTTCTTACTCAGCTCACGGCCATCTTACAGCTCAAAGATGATGCCATGTACACCCACACCTCAGGTCTTGCGGCATCTGGCTTCAAGAATAAGCCCATGATCCTTGCAGCTACGGGTGATTTGGCCAAGTTTATCGGCCACCCCATAGATACTGTAGCTGACAACACCGTACGCATGACCCTGGACAATGCCAAAGCTCAACCCCATGGACTCTATTGTGAAAATGGCCAATGCGCCTGGTATTTTCAAAGCAAAACTGATTCGGATAATTTTTTGTATTTTGAAGTGACCAGAAAACTCACAGAAAATGATCATGACCTGCTACAACTGTTTTTCACCAATGTGTCCTTGGCTTTTGACAATCTTTTCCTGAACAAGGGCATTGAAGATACCCAAAAAGAAATCATCTTTCATATAGCTGAAACAGTGGAATGCCGTTCTGCTGAAACAGGCAGCCATGTTCGTCGTGTTGCGGAAATGGCCCATCTTTTGGCCCTTAAGTACGGACTGGGAAAAGAAGAAGCAGAAATGGTCAAATTGGCTTCCACCATCCATGATTTGGGCAAAATCGGTATTCCTGACTCAATTTTGAATAAACCAGGACCACTCACTGGTGACGAATTTGAAATCGTTAAAAGCCACGTTCAGCGTGGTTATAATATGCTTTCAGGGTCCACCAGTCCCATCATCCAAGTGGCCGCACAAATTGTTCTTACCCACCATGAACGTTGGGATGGCCAAGGATATCCCAATGGCTTGTCTGGTGAGGAAATTCACCTGCACGGCCGCATTGTGGCTGTGGCCGATGTTTTTGATGCTCTATCCAGCAAGCGGGTCTACCACGAGGCCTGGCCCTGGGATGATGTCTTTAATTTTTTTCTGGATCAAAGCGGCCAGCATTTTGACCCCTGTTTGGTAGAAATTTTATTGCAACACAAGGAAGAGTTCATAAATATCAGTACAACATATCATGACCATGAATCGAGTTGTAGCGGTCAGCAAGACTTGCCTGAAAACCTGCAACCAGGTTGGGAAATTCGGTGGTAAGTCAAATTTTGCATGGTTCCTTTTCATAACCACCAGGTGTCAAGTCAAACATTGTCAATAAAAACGGTATGTTTTATTGACAGGTTCTTCTGTAAACGTTTATGTAACTCAGCCCCTGATTGTTCTGTTACATGCCCAACTTTTACTCGAAGATTTATTTGCAGTTATTATGAAATAGACAATGAAAAATATATTAACCCCTTTAATAGCTGCTGTTGTTGAGCTTGCTGTGCTAACAGCGCTCGCTATAATTCCTTCCATTGTTGTTTATATTGATGTGGGTCTTATTGGACATCAGATTGGCGAACTTTCTGTTACTGAAATCATTCAAGAAATTTTGTTGTTCTTGACAGCTTTTATTTTTGGATACGGGGCCTGGAATCATCCGGGCCAGCGCGGTTTTTTAGTTCTGGGAACAGGATTTTTTAGTTGTGCTTTTATACGAGAACTGGATGGTTTATTCGATCTGGTCTGGCACGGATTTTGGCTTATTCCTGCAGGGATCACAGCTTTAGTGGCTATCCTCTATGTACTCATCTTTTATCGTCAGTCTGTTATTGATCCCATGCTTGGTTTTCTTAAAACCAAATCCTATTATTTTATACTCATAGGGCTCATCATGCTCCTTATTTTTAGTCGCACCTTTGGTAGCGGACATTTGCTGTGGAAAAATATCATGGGTGCCAGCTACGCTACAGAGTTTAAAAGTGCTGTGCAGGAAGGGTTGGAACTCTTTGGCTATATCCACATCTTTTATGGGGCACTTCTTTTTTGGCGCAAAGATTTTCATTCCTAATCACTGTACTTACAACATTCTTGCATCATTCACTAAATTCTCAACATAGACCTCAAGCAACAATCTTTTTCATCAAAGTATTCAAGTGACGCCTGAGGTTTAAGTTCCAATGCCTTCGGCCAATCTTGTCAAGACAGCTTGGGCCACACGCGTTGGTTCCAAATTTTCCAGGCAGGCAAAATCATCACGGCTGCATGTGTTTTGGTTACATGGACGGCATGGCAAATCCATAAAAATATCTTGGTGTGCTTCAGATGGAAATCGCCAACCACTACTCGTTGCTCCAAGAATGGTTAGGGTTGGACAACCTGCGGCCACAGCAAAATGACGTGGCGCTGAACAATTACCCACATGCAGCCGGGCCAATGATTGCACCGCAGCCATTTGGCGCAAACCAATAACATCTTTGGGGATGACCAGGGCATTGGGATAAGGACAATATTTGGCCACATCCTGAGCTATTTCCTGCTCCCCTGGTCCGTATAACACATAAAACCGCACATCAGGACAACTGCGATAGACCTGCCCCACCATGGCTCCAAAATGATGAGCTGGCCATAGTCTGGTCTTACGGCGATGTGTGGGGTCAAGGGTGATAAAAGATCCCGGAGTCAGGCCAAGGCTGGCCACATGATCTTTTGCCCAAGTTTTTTCTTGTTCAGTAAAAAAAAGTTCCGGAGCCTGATTACTCCATGTAATCCCAAGTGGGGCCAAGATACTGGCCCGAAACATGGCCGAATACCCATCCTTGGGCTTGGTGGTATGGGTATACAGTAATCGGTTATACCAAGGCGGCGGGTAGGAGAGACGCACCTGTGCCCGACTCATTAACGTCACCCAACGACAACGAGGCATTTGTTGAAAATCCACCACCAAATCATACTTTTCTCGGGCAATGCGTGCATAAAAACTCAGTTCATGAACAAGAGTGGGCAATTTTTCTTTATCCACAGCCCAGACCTGATGCACAAAAGGATTATTTTCCAAAACCGGGGTACACTTTTTTTCTGTAAACACGTCCACTGTGGCCTGAGGAAAACGCTCTTTCAAAAGCCTGATGGAAGGGGTGGTCAGCAGGACATCACCAATCTGACGCAGCTGACAAACAAGAATTCGCTGGGGAGTAAAAAGATGCAAATTATTCATGCCAATTTCCGAATTACATCTGCGTATGGAGCCAGACCTCGTGGAGGGGAAAAATCTGTTCGTGCGGTACTTGGGCCATAGCGTAGTTTTTGAATACGCTTGGCCAGCACAGCGGCATTGCTGGGATCTGACACAACAGCATGTTCGTGTAAAAAAATGGAGCTACCGTTGCAAACCGTGGAAATAACTGGCAATCCACTGGCCAAAGCTTCCAGAACAGCATTGGCACAAGCATCATAAAAAGTATTAAGAACAAATATATCCGCGGCATGGTAAAGATCAGGCATACGCTCCACTCGACCTAAAAAATGCACGCGCTTCTCCAGTCCCAACTCTCTAGCTATCCTTAGTAATTCCCGGTTTCCTCGTCCTCCAGCTATCGCCAGATGAAAGTTTTGCGGCAGCAGTGCCAGAGCCTGGACCAAAACATAAATACCCTTAAGGCGAAAGTTGGTTCCAGCAGTTAAAATAAGGTCACCTTGGCCTGGAAGCCCAAAGTGTTGGCGCGTAGCTACTTTTTGCTCTGGATGGGCTGGAGTAAAGCGGCTTAAGTCCGGCTCGTTGTAGATCACCGGGATAGCATCTCCATCTAACCAGGGAAAGGCTCTCACTGTCAGGTCCCGCACAAAATGAGAGTTGGCCACGAGTACAGGAGTATTCTTAGCCTGAATAATTTCAATAAATCGTGCCAATTGTTTTCCTGGAGACAAAAAACGACCCAGTTGCTTCATCCTTTGTTTCACTCCTGGCGCATAGGCACGAATGGAGTATTCCCAAAAAATCTTTGTCGGACCTCCTGACAAACGAAGCATATCCTGAATTAGGGTATTGCCAAGACCCAGGCAAACATCAAAACGTCCCTTCCGCCTGGCCACCTCCGCTGCCAGGGCAAACCACAAAGTTTTACCCAACTTGCCGGGTAACGGTCGTCCAACCTTTATCACCTGTACATTATCAGGGGGTAAACCATCTTGCTGGGCACAAATATAGGTGACCTGAAAATCCTGACTGGGATGAGTGGCCAGGTACTGGGCCAAGCGATAGCCAAATTGTTCAGCCCCGCCATAACGGCCAAGTTTGGGCAGCATAAGGGCAACACGGATCATGATTGTTGATATACAGCCAAGGTTTGTTCCAGAAAATTCTGGCCAGAAAGGCTCTTTATGCGTTGTGATTGCGACCTGTGCATTCGGGTTTGCAGATCCTTATTCATTATGACAGAAGCAATAACCTGAGCCAAAGCCTGCACATCACCAGGAGGCACCAGGGCCTCGTCATCCAGCAGGTCAGGCATAACCCCAACTCTGGTCGCCACAAGAGGTACCCCACAACCCATTATTTCCAGCGCAGCCCGGGCAATGGTTTCTGACCACAAGGAGGCAATGACTCCCAGGTCCAGCGCATTCAGACAAGAAGAAATATCAGGACGTTTCCCGGTAATACGAGTAATGTCTTCTAGCCCATGCTCCACAATCCATTGCTGCACAGTCTTTTGGGATGTGGCTGAGGAAAAACCCAAGAGTAATAACCGCACATGGGTAAAGCCCTGACTTTTAAGATAGGCCACAGCCTGGATTAATTCCTTTTGTCCCTTAACTCGGTCAAAACGACCCAATAAACCAAGCACAAAATCATGGTTATGATATCCAAATTCATTTCGAACGCGCTCTCTGGCCTCTGGATCTGGATAAAAAACATCCTGATCCACCCCACCTAAAATTTGGTGCACCTTGGTTGGAGGCAAGGCAAAGGCAGTATGAAAATGCGTGGTCATTTTTGAATTTGTGGTGATCACTGCGTCAGCGACCTGATTATGTAACCAGCGATTGACAAAATTATTTTTGGGCAAACGCTGATCTCCCCGGGTACGAACAAGCCGAAAGCCCCCTATCCTTTTTTTTAGTAGTCCCCACAGAATAAAACTTTCTCCCCTGTGGCAGTTAACCACATCAGGGCGAAAATCACGCACCAAAGCCTTGAGTTCTTGATAAAGCCTCATTATGCCCCAAGGCGAAGTGGTGTTTAAGTCCAGGGTACATAAAGGCAGCCCCCATTTTTCCACCATTGCGGCCGACTCGGTTCCAGGTAACCCCAAAACCAAGACCTCATGCCCAGCTTCATGTAAAAGCCGGCTTAAATACAACCCATACCAGGCTGTGGCATTAAACCACCGCACATTAATAACCTGGATAATTCGCATGATCTCAGTTTCCGTAATTCTTCCTACCTATAATCGTGCCCATGTCCTGGACCGGGCTATGCAATCAGTCCTTGAACAAACTTGGACTAATTTTGAACTTCTGGTCATTGATGACGGGTCCACTGACCATACCGCACAACTCTTGGCCAAGTACAGCGACCCTCGTCTTAGGAGAATATATCAAGAAAATAAAGGGGTCAGTGCGGCTCGTAATGTGGGTATTGCCGCAAGCACCGGAGAGTTCATCGCGTTGTTGGACTCTGATGACTACTGGCTACCCCAAAAAATAGCATCGCAGCTAGATTTCATGTCCCAAGGCCCATGGCAAATTTCTCAAACCAATGAAGTGTGGATTCGCAACAATGTTCGGGTTAATCCGGGCAGCAAACATGCCAAACAGGCTGGTTGGTTCTTGCAAGATTCCTTGCAACTTTGTCTCATCAGCCCATCATGTGTCATGTTTACACGCAAACTCTGGGATGATTTAGGGCCCTTTGATGAGGGTTTGCCGGCCTGTGAAGACTATAGCTTGTGGCTTCGTGTGGGGCTTCGTTATCCTGTGGGCTTGCTCCCCAAAAACCTCACCGTAAAAACCGGTGGGCATAACGATCAATTGTCCAGATCATTCATCGGCATAGACTTGTACCGTATCTATGCCATGCTTGATGTGCTCAAAACCATGCAGATGACTGTAGAACAAAAATCATTGGTTATTTTGGCCTTGCAAGAACGGGTGCGGATCTATGCCAGGGGTTGCGTCATGCATGGACGAGAAGATGAAGCCAGGCGAGTGTGGGAACTGGCAAGCCCCTACATCAGGTGCCTTGCCCCTTCCGCACCAGGTAAAAATAAACCCTGCACATTATGATTATTTTTTGAGCATGCTGGCTAAAAGACGTAAATGGCTCCGCTCTTCATCAATGCAGGCCTTAACATGCTTTTTCTCACTTTCAGGAACAAACTCTAGCATTTCCACAAAAAATAAAATGGTGTCTTTTTCAAAGCCCATGGCTGTTTCAATAGCTTCTTTGGGGGTACCCATGAATTGCTGCAAATGCTCAACATCACCCAAACGAAACAGGGTATGGGAGTCCAACAGATAGGCAAGATACGCAAGATATTCATCTTCTTCAGCCCAAGCAGGAAGCACAACAGATCCAACTTTTTCATATAATTTACGAAAAATTTCTCGATGCTTGGCTTCCTCATGAGCTAAAAAGGTAAAGAGTTCCTTTAGCTTTGGGTCTGAAGTAATATCTATTAAACGATTATAAAAAACTTCGCCCCTGGTTTCTACTTCCTGAGCAGCTAACAAAATATCTGTCGCTCTAAATATTGCGGCCATACGTTCTCCTAAAGTTCTGAAGGCAATTCTTTGAGTTGGGCATAGGTAAAAACAGGACCATCAAGGCACACATACTTTGTGCCAATATTACATCGCCCACAAATCCCTACCCCACATTTCATGCGCTTTTCCAATGTGGTAATAATATTTTCATCTTCAAAACCCAACTTTTTCAAGGCTTGCAAGGTGAACTTGATCATGATTGGCGGCCCACAAGTAATGGCAAAAGTATCTTTCGGCTTGGGGGCAATATCCAGTAAAACATTGGGAATAAGCCCCACCTGATGCTCCCAACCTTCAGCTGGATTATCAATGGTCAGCACTGTCTGAACATCTTTGCGGCTTATCCATTCTGGAAGTTCAGCCTTGTACGTCAAATCCGCAGGACTGCGCGCCCCATAGAGCAAGGTGATGTTCTTATAGCTTGTGCGGTTGTCAAGCATATATACAAATAACGTTCGCAATGGGGCCATGCCAATACCACCGCCAATAAAGACAATATTCTTGCCCTGCAATGCTTCAATGGGAAAGGAGTTGCCCAAAGGAGCACGCACACCAATGTGATCACCAGGTTGTAATTGGTGTAATTTGGAAGTTACCTCGCCCACCCGCATGACACTAAACTGTAAATACTCCATGCGTGTGGGAGAGGAATTAATGACAAAAGTTGACTCACCCACGCCAAAAACCGAGAGTTGCCCGACCTGACCTGGACGAAAGGTAAAATTCTTCATGCGCTCTTCGTTATTGAGCACGACCCGAAACGTTTTGATATTATGGGTCTCCTGGATGGTCTCAACAATAGTCGCCATTTCCGGGAGATAGGGATTCATATTCATTGGGCATACTCCTGCGCTGCGTTCACTATCTGCCGGATATCCACTCCAGTTGGACACTGTTTGATACAGCGACCGCACCCGCAACAAGCCATGATCCCTCCATACAGATCCGGATAATAGCTAAATTTATGCCCTACCCTGTTTTTCAGTCGATGGGCTTTGGTTGGCCGTGGGTTATGTCCACTGGCTTCCAGAGTAAAGGTGTGGGACATGCAATTGTCCCAGGTACGGATGCGTTGGCTGGTCAATCCCAAATCATTATCTGTAATGTTAAAGCAATAACAGGTGGGACACATGTAGGTGCAGGCACCACATGAAATACACTTGGCTGACTGGACTTCCCAAAAGTCCATATCATCAAACCGCTCTAAAATTTTAGCAGGAGCTGACGAATAATCGTGAGCTTGACCCATCAGCTCCAGGGCGTGCCCATGCTTGGCTTGGGCTTGTTGTCCCCGATCTTGAGCATCTTCAAAAAAGGAATGGGTAACTATTTCTTGTCCTTGATCAGAAATAGCCTGAGCTACATAGCCTTCCCCAACCAAAGTCAGCAAAATGTCTGACCCAGCAGTATCAGCTGGACCACTCCCCACACTGTGACAAAAACAGGTGGTTTCAGGCTGATCACAGGCCAAGGTGATAAAAATACTATTCTCCCGCCGGTGGATAAAATGCTGATCCCTTATTTTTTCTGTGATAAAGACCGGATCTAAGAGGAGCTTGCCTCTGGCGTCGCAGGGCCTAGCTCCCATGACCAATGTTTTTCCCTGGGGCAATGTTTCCGTTAACTCGGGCTTTTTATTTTCTTCTGCCCTTTGGACCAGAAGCAACGATTCTGTCTGGGGTAAGGTTGCCATTTTGGCAGAAACAGCAGCCATGCGTGAATGCATGTCCAGGGTCATACCTGGGTGAAAACGACGAAAAGTCACCGTTCCACCTTGAGCAACAGGAGCCAAAACGCGATAGACGGATGACAATTCCTCCGTCAGGCGTAGTAAATTTTTCTTGGTGATATATTTCATTACCAACCTCGCTCTTTAATGCCCTCTTCTTCAACCTTGAAGGTCAATAATGGTGGCGTTTGCTCCAGGGCTGTACCAGCCCGATGTGCAAAAACGTCTTCAACCTGCCTGTTCATATAGCGCCGCAAAAGTAATAATGGAATATCCACAGGACAAGCCCGCTCACATTCACCACACTCAGTGCAGCGCCCGGTCAGATGGGAAACATGAATCAATTGAAACATCATGTTTTCACCAGGAGTATTTTCCTGGCCCAGCCACAAAGGATCGCGGCTGGTTGAGATACAAAAATCTCGGCAAACACACATGGGACAGGCATTGCGACAGGCATAACAACGAATGCAGCGGCTCATGGTTTCCTGCCAAAAGGCAAATTTTTCAGCTTCAGATTTGGCTTCAAACTCCTCCTGACAGGCAAGAGTGGTCAATACTTTGGATTCCTGCGGGCTGCCCACCAGGACATCCTCAATCAAGGCATTGGGATATTGGCATATTTGACACTTGTCCGCTGCAATGTCGGCCATGTGCAGTATTGTTGTCTGCCCGGATGCAGTAATGCTCAGAGTATCTGTACTGAGGTCCACAGCCTCCACAAATCCTGGGTCCACAGGCAGTGCTGCGCGAATTTTGCGGTGACTGACTACACCTGAACAACAAAGCCCAAAGACAACAAGGTCATCTCTGGTGATCAGGTTCTCATTCAACAGCTGGATAACACTGCGACTGTCACAGCCTTTGACAATAATACCGACTTTTTTTCCTCGCAGTCCAGGCAAATATGTGGCCAAATTATGCACAGCCAAGGGACCAATAACCAGCCTGTCCAAATCAGCTTCAGAACGGATGAAAAGTGGTGTGGCGTGAAGCTGATCGTAGCCCTGTTCCCAGCCAATGACACAATCAAGCTCACCAAGACGACTTTTTATGGCTGTTTTGAGATCATCCAATGGGGACATACATTCTCCTTTTACCCATGACAGGGACACCCCTGCCCCTCACTGGCCTGCACAGCCAGTTTGTTCCATTCTGTCTCGGAAACCGGATTAAAACTTGGCGCTGGTCCCAAGGTATGGATACCACGGGTGAATTCCGTAACCACATGCTGCCAGCGTTGCCCTTCAGAGGCAGAGACCCAGGTGTATTCAAAACGTCGGTTATCAATTCCAGTTATGGGCAAGAATCGCTTGAGCATTTCCAGACGTCTGCGGGCATAAAAATTCCCCTCGGCATAATGACAGTCCCGAGGATGGCATCCAGACACAAGCACACCGTCAGCTCCATTCATGAACGCCCGGACAATAAATAATGGATCAATCCGACCAGAACAGGGGACACGAATAATACGCAAATCCGTAGGCTGAACAAATCGCCCTACCCCAGCTGTATCTGCCCCTCCATAGGAGCACCAATTACATAAAAAGCCAACTATTCGTAATTCGCGAATATTTTGGGGGGACATAGGGCCTGGACCTCCGCAAGGATCTGGTTATCAGTAAAATGTTCGAGCTGAATAGCTCCCTGAGGACAGGTCACCGTGCAAATACCGCAACCCTGACAAACCGTGTCAATGACCTCAGCTTTGGGATTACCAAAGCGATCAGCCACTTCCTTAATGGCTCCAAAGGGGCAAGTCTGGATACATTTGCCACAGCCCACACAACGCGGCTGATTGACCCTGGCTACAGCTGGGTCAGATTCCAGCTCTTTTTTGGATAAAAGGCCCAGAACTTTAGCGGCAGCAGCGCTGCCCTGGCTAACAGAAGCCGGGATATCCTTAGGGCCCTGGCAAGCACCAGCCAAATAAACTCCTGCGGTGTTGGTCTCCACAGGCTTGAGCTTGGGATGGCTTTCGACAAAAAATCCATACTGGTCTGGACAAACCCGTAATTTTTCGCCCAACTGGGCTGCACCAGCTGCTGCTTCAGCACCCACGGCCAGTACAACCAGGTCCGCTGGAACCTCCACCTGGGTTCCAGCCAGGGTGTCTGCTCCACGCACAAGAAGTTTGTCATCTTGAGGGTAAATCATGGAAACACGACCACGCACATAGTGTGCACCGTATTCCTCCATGGCCCGGCGGGTAAATTCATCATACAATTTACCAGGTGAGCGGATATCCATATAAAAAACAAAGGATTGTGAGTCTGGCAAATGATCCTTGGTCAAGATGGCCTGCTTGGCAGTATACATGCAGCAAAATCCTGAACAATAGGGACGATCCACCGAACGATCTCTTGAACCCACACACTGAATAAAAACGATATTTTTGGGCTCCTTTCCATCCGAAGGCCTCTTGATTTGCCCGCCAGTGGGACCAGAAGCAGACAAAAGGCGTTCATACTGCATGCTGGTAATGATATCTGGATAGCGCCCCTGCCCATATTGAGGATACTTGTGCCAATCAAAAAGATCATAACCAGTGGCCACAATCACTGCACCCACATCCACATCCACCAATTCGTCTTTTTGTTCATAATCAATACATTTGAGTGGACAAACGGTAGCACATATCCCGCATTTACCTTGCGTCAATTTAAGGCAGGATTGAGGGTTAATGGCTGCCTTTTTGGGTATGGCCTGAGGAAAAGGAATATTGATGGATGGGACGGTACATAAATTTTCATTAAAGGGATCTGGATGCTTATGGCTGGGGCATTTTTCAAGACATAAGCCACATCCATTACAGACATTCCAATCAACATAGGTTGCCTTACGACGAATGGTTATGTGAAAGTTACCCACATATCCGCCCACACTTTCAACTTCAGCACAGGCATACAGGGTAATCTTTGGATGTTGGGCAATATCCACCATTTTAGGACCAAGAACACAAGAAGAGCAGTCCACAGTAGGAAAAGTTTTATCCAGCTTGGCCATTTTACCGCCAATGCTTTGTTCACGTTCAATTAAGACTACTTCCTGACCACCATCAGCACAGTCCAGGGCGGCCTGAATTCCTGCCACCCCACCACCAATAACCAGGACACGTTTAACGGTTTCAAAACGCTTGGGTATCAGAGGACGGTTACGACGCAATTTTTCCACTGCCATGCGCACCAATTCTTGAGCCTTGATGGTATTGTCTTCCATGATTTTTCCAATCCAGGAAACATGCTCGCGAATATTGGCCATTTCAAACATATAACGGTTCAAGCCTGCTCTCTCCACAGCACGACGAAAAGTCTGCTCATGCATACGTGGAGTACAGGAAGCAACCACTACTCCATCAAGCTGTTGTTCCTTGACTGCGGCAATAATACCATCTTGGCCCGGCTCAGAACAAGCATACATGGTATCCGTGGAAAAAACCACATCTGGGTAGGTAAGAGCTTTAGCTGCAACCTTTGGACAATCAACAGTGCCAGCAATATTGCTACCACAGTGACAGATGAAAACTCCGATGCGCATTGTTTCCCCCTATTTCACTGGCACGGGTTGTTTGATCTTACCCAAAACACGATGTGGATCTACACACAACTTGTTCAAGCCCAGTTCAGTTCGATCAAGACCCAAAGCATAGCCCATAAGTTGAGTGTAATAAAAAACAGGCATCTGGAAATTTTCTCCCAGGGCCCTGTTTATCTGCCCTTGTCGCAAATCCAAGTTCATCTGACACAAGGGACAAGCTGTAACCAAACAGTCAGCCCCAAGACGACGAGCAGCATCCAGCAATTTTCCAGATAAACGAGCCACAATATCTCCCCTGGGAATGCCGTAAGAAGCACCACAGCACTCCACCTTGAGGGGGAAAGGCAGGACTTCCGCGCCCAGGGCGCACATAAGCCTGTCCATGGCCATGGGATTTTCATGATCATCAAAGCGCATTAACGCCGGAGGACGATTCATAATACACCCATAATAACAGGCAATTTTTATCCCTGTTAACGGATTGACGACCTTGGACAGGATCAGTTGAGGGTCAACCTGCTCATCGAAAACCTGCAACACAGACTTGGTTTCCACATTGGTTCGACAGGGAATATCAAGCAAAGCATTGACCTGGTCACGAAAATCCTGATGTGCCATTTTATGCGCAGCAGTGCGCAAATTCGTCAAACAACTTGGACAAGGTGTCGCCACCTGATCAAGGCCCATACCTTCTACCTGTGCTAGGTTGCGTGCAGATAAAGCTGCAGAAAGAACATGGTTGACTGTATGCGCCGGACTTGAACCACAGCAGCTCCAATCTTCCACATCCACAAGATCAACCTGTAAAGCTCGGCAGACAGCACGAGTCGAACTGTCATACTCCACAGATGTGCCCAGCCCTGAACACCCAGGATAATAAGCAATTTTAGCCATTGATGCCTCCTTGGCGAAAACGCTCAAATATCCGTGCTACCTGCTCACGTCCCTGAACAGGATGGGGCTTAAACGGCAATTTGCCGCGCATAAGAGCTGTGGGAGCCAAATCAACATCAGTAAAAATTCGACCCGAACGAGTCATATAAGCAACCATAAGACCCATTTCATAGGCTCGGCCATGGCGCTCCACAGACTTTAAAAAGGAATCCACAAAAACCTTTACTGCTCTTTCCGTAGCATACCCAGCCTCTCGAGCCATATGACGACAAACATCCATGACCAAAGCAACATCAATGAGATTGGGACAGCGTGTTGTACAGGACTGACATGATCCGCACAGCCACAAGGAGCGACTTTGGAGTACAGCCTCCTTTTGTCCAGCCTGAATTAGGCGCATTATCTGACTGACAGAATAGTCATAGGCAAAGGTATACGGGCATCCCGCCGTACAATTACCGCACTGGTAGCATGTTTTTAGATTCTGATGGCTACGGGACTCGACTTCAGCAATAAAATCCTGGTCAGCTGTAGTCAGATCAAAAGTTTGCATAAGGTACCCACCATGGTAAAAAAAGAATAATGACTGGTTGCTCGTGTATGCTTGACAAGATTTTTTTCAAATATTTATCAATCTGATATGATTTTGAAACTTTGGTACGATAAAAGTATTCCACCTTTCAAGGAAAAAACCTGCATATTTATACTTAATACTTATCTGTCCTGTCTTTTTTGTGCCTCTAAATCCTGAGAGTCAAACTCTTCGTCACGAGCTTGTTGAAAACCATAGTCCAATAATTTGATGGTTTCTTCATGACGAACTTGGGCAGTAGCAGCCCCTAAAACCACAGCCAGCAATCGCAGATCACCTCGTTTGGCTGTAGCCACAATGCTGTACCCTGAGGCAGAAACAAATCCGGTCTTAAGGCCATCAAGACCGGGATAGCTTCTCAGTAACGTGTTGGGATTGCTATGGGTAGTTCCTTGATAGGTATGGGTAGCCAGGGAATGCAGTGCCAGAGCCTGAGGAAAACGTTGTATATAGCTCATGGCTAGTTGCGCAAGATCACGGGCAGTCGATATCTGTCCGACAGCTGGCAAGCCATGAACATTTTTAAAAACAGTTTTGGTCATGCCCAGGGTTTTGGCCTTATCATTCATCTGCCGAATAAACCTGGCAGGATTACCTTGGGTCAGATACTCACTCATGGCCACACAGGCATTATTGGCAGAAATCACACTCATACCTTTGACCAACTCAGCCAAGGCCACTTTTTCTCCTTGGACGAGAGACATATTGGCTCCACCAGTTTGTATGGCCTGAGCACTGATGGGTATAGGAGTACCCCAAGAAAGAGCACCATGGTCGAGGGCTTCGTAAATCAAATACAAGGTTACAAGTTTAGTCAAGGAGGCTGGGGCCATACCTTTATCGGCGTTAAATTCATAATACACCTGCCCTGTAGTCATGTTCACCAAAAATGCAGCCCGTGTACTCAAGTGCAAGGCGTGCTTGGAAGATACTCCCCTTTGCTCTTCACCCCAAAAAGCAGAGACTACTCTCTTATTTTGATCATGTACTTTTGCTGCCAAGCCAGGTTCGTGGGCAAAACTTACAAATTCTGTGGGCACAGTGCTTAAGCACAACAACAAAAAAGATAAAATATAAAATAATGTTCTCATAACGTGTTGCCTTGAAAACTTTTTTTAAACTATCTCTTAATCACGTAAAATCAATAGCAAGTAACATCGCAATTTAATTGATAAAAACATAATTAGTGCACAAGGCTGTCAAGTAGATGCCAAGTTTATCTTTAACCATCTTTTAAATTGTGCTTATGAATTTCGACAAATAATATCAGTAAGTTAGAATAATACAAAATAAAAAAATCCGATTACACTCTAGACAATTGCACAACCAACAACGTAAGCATTCAGGTTCATTTGTACTTCAGAGCACAAAAAAAGCTAGTGATAGTCTTGAAGTACATTGACAGCTATCTTGGCGCAGGTCTTTTTGCCTGCCTTGGTATTTTATCCTTTGTTTGAACCATCAAGGAATATGCTTATGGCTAATCCTCTTTTTGCTCCCGAGCTCTTGGAATTACTTAATGCTGGTGATGCTCAGGCATTACAAGAGGTCGCCAATGCCTTGCATTCAGCCGAAATGGCTGAATTTATTGCGGCATTGGATGATATTGATATTTGGCGCTTATTGTCCTTGTTGCCCAAGCAACACTCTGCTGAAATTTTCTCTCACTTTGATCTTGATCGACAAGTAGAACTGGCAAGTGATGTTAATCGTCAGGCCATGGCCAGAATGCTGGAAGAACTGCCCCATGATGACCGGGCCGATCTGGTTAATCGCCTGGATCCCCAAGTGGCAGAACAAATATTACCCCTGGTCGCTCGTGCAGAACGCGAAGATATTCGAAACCTCGCCAGTTATCCCGAAGGCACAGTTGGCTCCATCATGAGTAGTGACTACGCCACCTTGCGCCCAGGGATGACCATTAAGGAAGCTTTGGAACAGGTCCGCATTCAGGCCCCCACAAGAGAGACAGTCTATTATATTTATGTTGTTGATGCTGAACATCATTTAATTGGATTTGTGTCTTTGAAAGACTTAATTTTAGCCAAGCCCATGCAAACTGTAGGCGAAATGATGAATACAGAAGTTATTCATGCTTTTGCCGATGACAATCAGGATACTGCCGCTCAACCCATTGAAAAATTTGACTTGTTGGCCTTACCTATCGTTAATACTGAAAACAAACTGGTCGGTATTGTTACTGTTGATGATGTTATGGATGTTCAGGAAGCCGAGGCTACCACAGACTTTCACAAAATGGGTGGAACAGATCTGGTGGATGTCAGCCTCAAGGACGCTGGCCTTGCAGTACTCTACCGGGCCCGCATTCCTTGGCTCATGGTATTGGTGTTTATGAATATTTTTTCTGGTGCAGGCATTGCCCACTTTGAAAACACCATTGCAGCCATGTCATCCCTGATTTTCTTTTTACCTCTTTTGATTGACTCTGGTGGAAATGCTGGCTCTCAGGCAGCTACCCTCATGGTTCGTGCGTTAGCCATTGGTGATGTACGTTTACGAGACTGGTTTAGTCTTTTACGCAAAGAATTTCTTATCTCGCTTCTTTTAGGATTGACCATGGCTATGGGAGCCATGCTGTTGGCTGGTTTTCGATCTCCGGAAATCATTGTTCCCATTGGCCTGACCATGGTGGCTATTGTGCTTTTTGGCAGTTTGGTAGGTATGAGTCTTCCCTTTCTCTTGGCTACTTTTCGCTGTGATCCGGCCACAGCCAGTGCCCCCCTCATTACTTCCATTGCAGACATTGGTGGTGTGCTCATTTATTTTAGTATTTCTACCTGGTGGCTGCGTGATTTAGTTAACACAGCGGGATAGTCTAACTTTCTCGTATAAAACCTTTGGATTTAAGTTTGTGTGCATAATGGGAATGCAACGGACGAACCAAAAGCAGGCGTTTTTGTGCTCGAGAGGCGATGACCTTATCCCCAGTTCGTAAAACTACTCCTGTTTGACCATCCTGGGTGAGATATACCTTGGAGTCTGCTTCCAAGACCTCTACATGCAAATCATCTTCAAAAGGTAGAATCATGGGCCGGAAAGCATGCAAAAAAGGACAAATAGGCGTTAAGGCAAAAACATCCAGTTCCGGATAAATGAGAGGACCACCAGCAGAAATGGAATACCCTGATGATCCGGTAGGGGTAGCCACAATCATGCCATCAGCTCGCACCATCCCCAAATGGTCCCGACCATACCACATATTAAGGCGAATCATGCGTGCCAGGCTACCACAACTGATAACCAGGTCATTCACAGCATAGCCCTGATAAAACTCCTGCTCGTGACGAAATACCTTGAAACTGACCACCAATCGGGAAGAAAGGGCATATTGACCAACAACAATGGCCTCCAAAGTACCTTGCCAATCTTCAGGTGATAACTCGGTTAAAAAACCTACCTTGCCCAAATTGAGGCCCAGAACAGGAATTTCCCGTTCCAATACTCCCCGGGCCACTCCTAAAAGAGTTCCATCCCCGCCCAAGGTCAAAACCATGTCCACATTATCCCAGTCAGCTTCCAGGGAAGTATTTTTTGTGGCTTGAAAAATAGTGGATATGCACCCATTTTTTCTAAGCCAGTCTTGAATTTCAAGAGCCATTTGTGCGGCCAACTCATTACCGACCATATGGACCAACATCATCTGCTTTAGAGTGCTCTTCATTTTTTACAATACTATTTTACCACAGGATTTATTTTTGATTATGGCTGGACCGGAAAACCATACGCAAAGGCACCTTGTCCAAACGAAAAACCTTGCGCAACTGATTTTCCAGATAACGAACATAAGTGCCGGCAAAAAGTTTTTCGTCATTAACAAAAAAAACAAAGGTTGGTGGCTGGGCAGCGGCCTGAGTCATATAATAAATCTTGCCCCGTCGCCCCTTGACTACCGGAGGCTGGTGACGCTCCATAACCAATTTCACCAGCCGATTTAATTCCCCGGTGCCAATGCGTACCTGGCACTGTTGCCACAACTTTTCTATCAGAGGTATGAGCCCACCCAGGCCAGCCCTGGTAATAGAGGAAGAATAAAGTATGGGCACATGAGCACAAAAGGCAAAGTCATGGACCACTTCCTGACGCGCTCTGGCCAATTGGTCTTTGGTTAACAGGTCAATTTTGTTCATAACAATGATAAAGGGAATTTTTTCTGTATCCAAAAAAGCAAGCAGGCGTTTATCCTGGCTAACGACTCCACCTACAATATCCAATACTAAAACAACAACATCTGCTCTTTTGGCGGCCTGAAAAGCACGCACCACACTAAAATATTCTAAAGATTCCGTGACCTTGGGTTTGCGCCGTACTCCAGCGGTATCCACCAAGGTATAGGTCTTTCCTCCCTGCACAATATTCACATCCACCGAGTCTCGCGTTGTGCCGGCCTGGGGGCTGACGATAAGCCGTTTTTTACCCACCAAGGCATTGATAATAGAAGATTTGCCAGCATTGGGGCGCCCTAAAAAGGCAATTTTTCGCCCCGCCTGTACGCCGTCCTCTGCAGACACACCTTCCTTGGGCAAAGCTTCAGGCAATGCCTGTTCAGGCAAAGCCTCTTCAATGGCGTCGCGCAAGGAGTAGATACCAAAGCCATGAGCTGCCGACACCGCCTGCATGGCAAAACCCAGAGCAAAAAACTCACTGCTCAAAATTTCCTCTTGTTCCGGTCCATCAATTTTATTGATGACCAAAAGCACTTTTTGTCCTGATTGGCGCAAAAATTGGGCAACTTGCTCATCTTGAGGATGCAGTCCGTCACGCCCATCGACCACAAAAAGTATCAGATCCGCACTGCCCATAGCTTCTCTGACCTGCTCAAAAATATCCAGTTCCAGCTCATCACTGGTTTGAGGGACAATGCCGCCAGTATCGACCAACATATAGCTGAGCCTATCACCTTGGACCTCATGAAAAATGGAATCTCGGGTCACACCAGGCAAATCATGAGTAATGGAAACACGTTTCTTTATTAAACGATTAAATAAGGTGGATTTGCCCACATTGGGCCGACCCACAAGGGCTACCAAGGGTAAGGTATTCATAATTATAACTCTTGGCCGATCATCTCGGCTATACTGTGAGAATAAGGAGGATAAAGCACGCCACGTTCGGTGATCAGAGCATCAATCAAGGCATGATCCGTAACATCAAAGGCAAAGTTGAACACAGGTACATCTAGGGGAGTAATTTGAGTTGCCCCCACATGAGTCACTTCCAAAGGCGTACGCTCTTCAATGGGAATCAAGGAACCATGGCCAATGGTTAGGTCAAAGGTGGAACTGGGGGCGGCCACATAAAAGGGAATGCCATAGTGCTTGGCCAAGATAGCTACCCCTGAGGTACCGATTTTATTGGCCACATCACCATTAGCCACAATACGGTCAGCCCCAACCACAACCTTATCCACCATGCCACGCTGCATCAGCAGAGCGCAGGCATTATCACAAGCAACAGTCACGGCAATGCCATCTTGCTGCAACTCATAGGCAGTAAGGCGGGCACCTTGTAAAAACGGTCTGGTTTCATTGGCAATAACTGAAATATTTTTCCCCATATCCACTGCTCCACGAATAACACCAAGAGCTGTACCATATCCGGCAGTAGCCAGAGCGCCGGCATTGCAATGGGTCATAACCGTATCCCCATCTTGCAAAAGTTCGCTCCCCAAGCGTCCCATGATTTTATTCATGGCAATATCGTTTTGATGCATTGCTTGAGCCTGATCAAGCCAAAGTGTAGCCAGTATGTCTGGTTCTGTAACCCCTGCTCCTTTAGCGCGCATGGTTTGTACTGCCCAGGTCAAATTTACAGCTGTTGGTCGGGCCTGGGCCAAAAGATCCAACAAGGATTCAAGCTCAAACATCCAGTTTGCACCAGCCCTTTGCGCCTCCTCAAGAGCAAGACAACATCCATAAGCCGCACAAACCCCAATGGCTGGTGCACCGCGCACGACCATGGTTTGTAAAGCAAAGATGACCTCCTGTACTGTCCGGCATACAAAACTCTCCTCAATCAAGGGGAGTTTACGCTGATCCAAAAGGAGTAACACTCCGTTTTCAAAACGAATATGATCGTCCATAACCCAGACCTCAATATGCTAAAAAGTGTATCGCCAATAAAAAACCGGACCACAAAGTAGCCCGGTTTTCAAGTATTCAAAATACAAAAGGATCAAGAACGTTCGGTTACTTCGACCAGATGATAGCCAAACTGGGTCTTGACCGGGCCATGGACCACACCCACAGCCTCATTAAAACAGACCTGATCAAATTCGGGAACCATTTGCCCAGGAAGAAAAAAACCCAGATCTCCGCCATTTTTTCCTGAAGGGCATTGTGAATATTCGCGAGCCAGATCGGCAAAATCCTCACCGTCATTAACAATTTTATCTTTCAATGATTGGCAGACTTCTTCAGTTGCCACCAAAATGTGTCGAGCACGTGCTTTGGCCATGGAATTCTCCTTGTTTATTTTTGTGGCCTCCTACCTGGATGCGTACTTCTTGGCAAGTTCAGGAATACCTCCAGCAGTATGCCCAGTATGGCCGGGGTTTACGAAACAGGATGAAATCCTTATGCAAGCTTCTATTATTATCAAGGTGAGTTACGTATATCATGCATACCCCAACACTTGTCATCGGCATTGACACTGGTGGCACCTACACTGATGCAGTCCTTGTCAACCTCAAGACCAAGGATGTGCTGGCCTGGGCCAAGGAACCAACCACAACCCACAACCCAGCCCTGGCCATTAAAAAAACTTTGGCCGCTATCCTGGATAAATCCCATATTAACCCAGGTAGTATTGATCTCGTCATTGTCTCCACTACCCTGGCTACCAACGCCCTGGTGGAAAATCAGGGCGCAGAAGTAGGACTTTTGGTCATTGGCCATGACCAGCGTCTGGATGTGCCTGTTACAGATTTTCGCTATATTCCCGGTGGACACAAAGCCAGGGGCATTGAAGCTGAACCTTTGGGTATGGACTATTTGGTGCAAGCCATCAGGGCCATGCAAGATCATGTCGATACGTATGCCATTTGTGCCATGCTCGCCTTTGATGATCCCAGCCATGAGTTGGTGGCTGCCAAAGCCATAGAACTCCTGGACCCCAAACCTGTATTTTCATCCCATCAGGCCAGTACCAGACCCGGTTTTCGTGAACGGGCCACCACGGCGGTACTCAATGCCCGGCTGTTACCAGTCATGCAAAATTTTTTAACAAGCATCAGCCAGACCATGATGGAGCTCGGTCTAAGCTGCCCTGTGGGCATTGCTCGAGGTGATTGCAGGGTCATGAGTTTAGATCAGGCTGTGCGTAATTCATCTTCCACTGTGGCTAGTGGCCCAGCAGCCACTGCTGTTTTTGGCGCTTCCATTGCTCAAGGACAAACAGCTGTTGTTGTGGATGTAGGGGGCACCACCTCGGACATCACCTTAATTTGTGATGGTCAGCCTGTAATTCGTGAGGATGGCATGGTTGTGGGCTCCTGGTCCACTCATGTGCGCGCTGTGGAAATGCGTACTGTGGGCCTTGGAGGAGATAGCCTGATCTCTGTTGAGCATGGTAATTTGAGCATTGGTCCAGCTCGAGTTCTGCCCATGAGCCAGGTCCACGCCCAAGTCGTAAAGAATGATGATCTGCAAACCTTGGCCAATCCTGTGCTCTGGCTTGGTCCAGGCCTTGACTCCCAATGTCTTGCTCTTGCTCCAGGCCAAGATCCAGGTACAGATCCTCTACTACTGCAACTGGCCAAGGACGGGCCAAGTACACCTCAAGCGCTACGTCTTACACTGGGTGTGGCTGAGTCCACCTTGAACAAGTCCATTGCCCGTTTGCAAGGAGCACATAAAATTATCACCTGTGGCTTTACCCCTACAGATGCCCTGCATGTGCTGGGCAAATTGACATTGGGGGACGTACAGCTGGCTCACAAAAGCGCACTCATTTTGGGCCAGCTTCTGGGTCTTGAAGCTGTAGATTTCTGCCAGCAGATTTTGCTTCAGGCCCAGGATATTCTGGCCATGACCCTACTCACTGCCCTGGGTGATCAAGAACTGGGTCCAGTCCTGACCAGGGCCTTACAACAAAAAAAATGGACCTCTTTGCTGGACATCACGATTCGCCTCAAGCCCCAAATCATCGGTATTGGTGCCGCAGCTCCCTATCTTCTGCCTGATGTGGCTGATAAATTGGGCACCAAAGTACTCTTTCCCGAGTATTATCAAGTGGGCAATGCCTTGGGTGCGGCGTACATGGATATTAAAATGATTAACCATAACCAGGACAACCATCATGCACTTTAAGGAACAAAGTTTTGCAGCAGCCATGGAAGTATGCAGTGAAAATGAACAAGCCCAAGTAGTCCATGCCTGGATTCCGGGTGGGCCGGGCTTTGTGCTCCATGCCTGGGCTGAAATTGAAGATGCTGTCTATGATTTGACCCACAGCAGGCATCCCGAACGACGCGAGGAGTATTACGCCCGCATGAATGTCAGTGAAAAACTCCTACGCCGCTATGGTCGGGTCGAATATTTTAGCCTCATGGCAGAAACTGGCAGCATGGGCCCCTTTGACCTGGACTTTTTCTTTGCCCATCAAGTGTCCATGCTCCCAAAAAAAGAGTAGTCTTGGCTTTGAATTTTACCTTATCTTCAGGCTAGGTTATGGACTCCCCTTAACAAAAAGATAATATATGCGCTTATTCCTTAACTTAAAAATAAATTTTCTCTGGAGGGTATATGGCTGGTTTTGAAGGAACTCAATGGGCTGAATTTCAAGGCCGTTACATGCTTAAAGGATGCTGTTTTGATCTGGTACCCATGGCCGACAAGGTTCCAGCAGTATCCAGGTCCATTCACTACGGTCTTTGTTTGGCTTTTGAGGGTATTCGCTATTTTGTCAGCCCTGACCAAGATGGTGCTTTGCACGTTCGTTTTTTAAATCTTGAAAAAAACTTGCAGCGCTTTCGCCGGGCCATTTCCTTTAATCTGTCCTCGACCCAACAACTTCTGGTACCCACCGCTCAGGATCTGGAGGCTCTTTTTCTGGAATATCTTCGAGCTCCGGAAATGAGGGACTTTATCCAGGGTATGGCTGATAACCAGGGCCAGGGCTATTTGCGTCCCTTTACTGTGGATGAAGCACGTTCCATTGGAGTCACCTTTCCTGACAGCCCATCCATTCGCCTGGTAACCTGTACGTATGAGTCTTATATGGGCGAGCCCTTTAGTGGAGTGGTAGTGCCTCATTTGGTGCGGGCTATTAGTGCCAATGGTACTGGCTGCCTAAAACTTGGGGTCAATTATCTTTTGAGTGTCAAAGCCATGGATGAAGCCCAAAGTATTGAACCTGAAGCCAGTTCCGCTCTTTTTCTGGATGATCGTTTGGACCTGCCCTTGTGGGATCGGAAAATTACCGAATGGGATTCATCCTGCTGTCTGGTAGCCCTGACCAATGGCACAGTCATCAAAATTCCCGATGGCCCCCTTATTCTGCCTTCCGTAACCGTCCAGGGCTTGTGTGCTCTTTTACAAGATCAGGGAGTACGCGTGGAAGAACGCGATCTTTCTTACGGTGAATTTCGGGCCAAGGCTGAAGCCAGCAAGATTGCAGCTGTCTGTTCTGTGGGCACAGCCGGCATCCTCAATAGAGCCCAACGTGTGGTGATGGTTGATGAAAACAATGCTCCTTGTGGAGAATTTCGGGCCCAGACAGACCATGAAATGTACAAAGTCTTGGGTGACATGAGGAGTAGATATTGGGAAATTTACCAGACCAAAATACCGGTTCCCACAGGACAAAAACTTAGCGTGTACGCACTTTAAAATGCCTTGAGCCATTATTATTGACAGGATTTTCAAGAGACCCTATCAGGCATTCCACCTTATGGGGATGTAGCTCAGCTGGGAGAGCGCCGCGTTCGCAATGCGGAGGCCAGGGGTTCGATCCCCCTCATCTCCACCACGAAAGTAAATAACCGCTTGAAATAGAGCGGTTATTTTATTGTATGCCACCTATTCAGCAAGACACCTGTCTTGATGTTTGCGCAACTATATTCCTAGATGACTTGGCCCTAAAATACTTTGGGAATCACGTTTGCTGGCTATTGAACCCGGCAGGCTGTGCCTTGTAGAAAGTCAAATCATCTTTATTGACCAAAATTAGCTCAAAAAACTTGACGATAAACATATCTGGCAATAGCAAAGACATTCTGCTTTACGCGCCAGTAGCTCAGGTGGATAGAGCAATTGCCTTCTAAGCAATCGGTCGGGTGTTCGAATCATCCCTGGCGCGCCAGTATTTAAGCCCTGTACAGGGCTTTTTTTCTGCCCAATTTTCATGGATGGCCTGATCCAGACACGCAGCTTTTTTTAAGCACGCTCCAAAATACATACTTTTTTATTCATTGGATCCAAAACCTCATCCAAAACTGCATCCACATGGGCACGTTGTTGCTGAAAAATATCAGCACAGCAGGCTTCTATGGCAGCTCTAGCCTTCGAATCTATCGGTAAATCAGGCAAGTTGGGCAAGTCATAGCTATCAAAATCCAAAGGGGTGAAAGCCAGATCCTGATCCAGGGACCAGGTTTGCTCTCCTCCGCCAGTTATAGATTCTTTTTGAACCAAAGCCGGGTCCATGCGCTTGGCAAAGGATAACGATTCTGAAGGACGATTGGCTTCATTGAGTTTTAAAATTCGCGCATTAAGCTCAGCACATTGCTTACGCACCTGACCATAGTACACTGTAACCAATGTTCGTCCAGGGTGCATGGGGTCGGTATAGGGCTCGCCATGGGCATATTTTTCAATAAGACGGGCCAAAGTCTGATATACTTCCCACACTGCCTTACAAAAAAGCCCCTTGCGCGTAAAACTTCGTGGGCGGCGAAACTGGAGGCGACAAGTTGACTCCTGATATACACTTTCATGGGAGAACTCTATGCCCACCATGCGAAAAAACTGGCGACTATTTTCTTCCGAGCCCAGTAAGCAATTTATCCCAGCTATCCAGGATTGAATTTCTCGGGCCTGGCTGTGTAGCATTGCCACTCGGGACTCAAATACAGTGATTTCATTTTCCAAAGCCTTGCGTGCTCCAAAAAATGTTTCTGCTGCCTCACGCAACCCTTCTTCCACCAGGGCATCGCCCCATTGATCCATGAGTCCCATATTCCCTCCAGATTGCAGTTACGGCTTAAACACTACCTTTCCCCCCTGCACCTGACAAGCACACTCTATCTGTCATTGACAGGTGAAAAAGGGAGGGATAGTACTTTGTGAAATATTTTACAGGAGGTTTCGCCTTGAATATTCTCATTTTTGGACCCAATGGTAGTGGTAAAGGAACCCAGGGCTCTTTGGCCAAACAAAAATACAATCTGGATCATATTGAATCTGGTGCAATTTTTCGCAAACATATTGGCGGTGGTACAGAACTGGGCAAAAAAGCCAAGGAATACATTGATCGCGGTGAGCTCGTCCCTGATGATATCACCATTCCCATGGTTCTTGATGTGCTCAAGAATGCCAGTGCCAATGGTTGGCTGCTGGATGGTTTTCCCCGTTCCATTGTTCAGGCTCAAAAATTGTGGGAAGCCCTCAAGGCTGACGGTGTAAAGCTCAATTATGTTATTGAAATTCTTCTGCCCCGTGAAGTAGCCAAAAATCGCATCATGGGCCGCCGTTTATGCAAAAACGACAACAACCATCCCAATAATATCTTTATTGATGCCATCAAGCCCAATGGTGACAAATGCCGCGTTTGTGGCGGCGAACTGTCCTCCCGTGCTGATGACCAGGATGAGGACGCCATCGATAAGCGCCACAACATCTACTACGATGCAAATACTGGCACCTTGGCCGCTTCCTACTACTACAAGAACCTGGCCAAAGAAGCTGGTTTCAAATACATTGAGCTGGATGGCGAAGGATCCATTGAGGATATCCGTGCCACACTCATGGCTCAATTAGACTAACTACCCTTTATCTAAACATAAGGCGGGGACGACCCGCCTTTTTTATGTACCATGACTTTGCACATCGGCAAAATCGACTATCTGAATATCTGGCATGTTTTTGAGCTCTTGGCCCAAACCTGCCCCCACGGACCGGACTTTCACTATGTCCCAGGTCATCCAGGTGAGTTAAACCAAGCTCTGGCTACAGGTGATTTGCATCTTTCTCCATCATCATCCTTTGAATACCTGCTTAGGGCTGAATCCTATACCCTCTTGCCCAATGCGTCCATTAGTGCTCAAAAGGAGGTGCAAAGTGTACTTTTTCTCTCCCCGGTGCCTGTGGAGCAACTGCCGCTCTGGTTAGTACAAAATCCTGGGCCAGTGTGCCTGACCAATGCCTCAGCCACTTCCACTGCGCTTCTTAAGGTGCTGTGGAGCCAAAAATGGAATCTTGCTCAACCTCAATGGCAGGATGTTCATCCTGGCCAAGGCTTGAGTACTGGTCGTCCCTTTCTGGAAATTGGCAATTTGGCCTTGCAGCATTTTATTGAGCGTCCACCAGGATATTATATCTATGACTTGGCTACAGAATGGAATATGTGGACAGGTCTTCCCTTTGTCTTTGCAGTGTGGATTGTCCGCCGTAACTTGAATCTCGAACAAAGCAGGTTGGTAGCCCGGCTAGCCCGAGAAATACATACAATTATCTTGCAACTTGATCGTCATTTTACCCACCTCTCCACCTTATCCAGCCGCCCTCCCTGGCTTCAGGCACAGGACCTGATCCGCTATTGGCAAGCCATGAGCTACGGTCTTGGCCCAAAAGAACAGGCCGGCCTGACTCTTTTTGGAGAACGCTGCACCCAGGAAGGACTCTTGCCTGGAATGCCTGGACTGATTTGGTTTTCAGAAGAGAAGTATCCCCTTTGAACTACGAGTGCCCTGAGTCATAATTGGCTGGATAGATACTGATTTTACACTCCCTCACATCATCACTTATGGACGAACAAAATGAAAAGGATCCTCACAGCACTTCTCGTATGTTTACTGGCAAGTACAGCCAATGCCACCAGGCAACTTCCGGAAGTGCTGGTGTACAACAACACAACCTACGATATGTACACCGCCCCACTGGAAGCACTTTTTTCAGCAGAAAAAACCAAAACTTTTATACCACGACCATCCTCAACAGCCTGTGTTCGCGGCTATGTTGGGTCATGGAAGATCGAAAATCATTGGCTGCTCCTTGTTGCCCTGTACGACGGCACTCCGCATCAAAAGGCCATTGCACTGGCCAAAGTTGCCCCCAAGTGGGTCACGCCTGTGAAGGCAGATTGGTTTTCCGGTACTCTGCGCATCGGTAGCGGTAAGATTTTGTCGCCGCCATCCATGGGAGCAGGTGAAACACGAGAAAAAGAAATTTATCTGGACGTCGAAAATGGCCAGGTCATCTCAATCCAACACGTCCACAATACAGAACAGAACAAGCCAACAAACACCGCCATCTGGAAAACCTATACTAATCCAGAGTATAATTTTATCTTTAAATACCCGCAAAACTGGGTTGTGGAAGATGAAGGATACTATGAGACTGCCGGAGGGTGCCGAGCAGACGTGCCCTCACTCATGCTTTATGAACAAGGAAAGGAAGAAAATTCAGACGATTGGATTCGTATAAATCCCCGGCAGTTTATGCTTGAGGATGGGAGATGTTTCAAGATCGGAAATTATGCCATCTGTACCTATAGTAGGGATGCAACGGTGTTGGCAGTGTACAACGGTTTTATTGCCAACTTTACCTTACAACCGGCTGCGGAAAAAAATAAGCAGGTCCACGAGCGGACAAGACAATAATTATTACAGTATCAAAGTCATCACGGGACTTTTACAACCAGACGTTAATCAGCGTTTCCCCCCAAATAATGAGCCTGTGCCCAAAGCAGGACTTGGTTTCCCTCAAGTTTTTTCTTATTTTGTCGATAAATCGAGTAGGGCGTCATGTTTGCCATAATCGGAGGAAGTATGGATTTATATGGAATCTCTGGGGGTAGCTCCCAGATTTACGATCAACAAACCTTTGGAGCAGCAGTCGTCAGCAAGACCTTGGACTACATGAACAAAACTTCATCCACAGAGCTTGCTCCTGTGAATCGGGAAAGTTTTGGTGCTGCTGTGGTCTCTACCACCCTGGACAATATGAATGTGAACTCAAATGATTGCCTGGCTAACAGCTATTCCTTCCAAAACGATGTGGTTCTAGGACATCTATCAGGAAAGTTGCTGGATCAGCTAGTATGACCGGGGAACATGACGCCCCGTTTTTTACTGGGAATGTAAGGACACAGCCCCTTATCCACTAGCCTGCTTAAGTTTTTTTTAGTTCAGCCGATTATCATCTTATAGACGAGAGCATAAAAATCGCTTCAAGCCGCCCTAGGGCAAGGAGGCATCATGAACTTACGAGTTACCCAAGCAAATTCACAAAAAAACTGGTCCAATGGACAGCCTGGTAACCAACAAAATACCAAGCAGTACAAAGAACAAGGCATGGATTTTGACAACCAGGACCAATTATCCCTGAACACAAAACTCAATCACCTGGTCACCTATAATGCTCAAGGGAATCTGGTCGTTATCCAGACACCCTAAATAAACGCCAGAGCAATCACAAAAGGGCCAGCAAGTCCTCATGCACCTGACCATTGCTGGCCACAATCATGTATTCACCTAGACGATAGTCTTGCCCTCCAAGCCCCGTAACCTTGCCACCAGCTTCTTGTACCAAAAGCCAGCCAGCCGCTGTGTCCCAGGGCTTGAGCCCTGTTTCATAGAACCCTTCAAAACGACCACAGGCTGTGTAAGCCAGATCAGCAGCTGCCGATCCCAGACGACGCACCCCCTGACTAGCCAATAAAATCCGACGTAAGCGCTCACAAATTGTGTCCACCTCTGCATGAAAAGAGTAAGGAAAACCTGTGGCTATCAGGCTTCTTTGCAGTATTTTTTCACTACTGACCTGAATTGGAAGACCATTGAGCCACGCTCCCTGCCCGGCCTTGGCCCAGAAAAGTTCACCCAACATAGGGAGGTATATCGCGCCCAAATCAATGCTCTTTTCTCTCCACAAAGCTACAGATATGGACACTATGGGTAGGCCGTGGGCATAGTTGGTGGTGCCATCCACAGGATCAATGATCCAGGTCAGGTTAGAAAGTTCAAGTGATTCATGAGATTCCTCAGCCAGTACTGTAGAGTTGGGGAGCAGGGCCGGCAAAGCCTGGACCAAAAATTGTTCCACAGCCACATCGGTCTGAGTCACCAAATCAATGTGCCCTTTAAAGGTTATCTTCTTGGTATCTGACCAATGTTCTTGAATGATCTCGCCTGCCTGTCGGATTATATCTAAAAACGGGCTGATCAGCTCCTTATCCATAATTTTCCTCCGTTTACAGATTTGTACTTGCGCTTCCTGTGCGCTGGGGTAAATATCTCTACAAACAACGGAAACTCTGTTCATGTGCACACCTGCTTCCTTCTACCGTAGCCGCAGCAAGCTACCTGGAGATGAAGCAACGGCAAAAACCATAACAAGGTACCGGGATAGCAACTCTTTAGACCAAGGACTTCCTATGCTCATTGGAATTGATGTTGGAGGCACACATACTGACGGTGCATGTATCAAGGATGGTCATATCCAGGCCATAGCCAAAGTGCCCACAGATCATGACCACCTATTGGACACTATTTCCCAGGTTCTCTCGGAATTGCTCAAAAGCTGTGATGCCAGTGAAATACGCACTATCAATTTGAGTACTACCTTGTCGACCAATGCCATTGTTACCCATCGCACTGAAAAAGTAGGTATGTTTGTCATCCCTGGTCCAGGCATTGATGCCTCCTCCTATGCTCTTGGTGATCAATACCATATTCTTTCAGGTTGCATTGACCATCGTGGCGCGGCGTCTGCCAGAATCAGAGAACAGCAAATTCAACCCCTGGCCACTGAATGTCGTCATCAAGGTATTCAAGTGTACGGAGTTGTGGGAAAATTTAGCACCCGTAATCCTGAACAAGAAATATCTGTTGCCCAGTTTTTGGAGCCCCAAGCTGATTTTGTCACCCAGGGACACCGAGTTTCAGAGTCTCTGAACTTTGGCCGCCGCATTAGTACCACCTATTATAATTCTGCTGTGTGGCGCACTTTTAATAAATTTGCCGATGCCCAGGAACAAAGCATTCGCGATCTCAACATCCAGGCAGATATTAATATCGTCAAGGCTGATGGCGGTACCATGCCTTTAAAACTTGCTCGGGAGATTCCCGTTCAGTCCATTTTTTCTGGACCAGCAGCTTCAGTGATGGGCATATTAAGCACTGTCCCGGTGGATGAAGATGCGCTCCTTCTGGATATTGGCGGTACCACCACAGACATGACCGTGCTTTTAAATGGCATTCCACTTTTGGAACGTGATGGTATTGCCATAGGTCAGCATCCCACCTTGGTACGCGCTCTTCAAGTGGAATCCATAGGCATTGGAGGCGACTCCCTCATTAGCTCCCAAGATGGACATCTCCAGGTCGGTCCTGATCGCCATGGGCCATGTATGGCAGCTGGCGGATCAGCTCCAGCCCTCATGGATGCCATGAATGTCCTGGGCTATGCCCAATTTGGCGACCGAGAACGCTCTAGCGCTGGTATCAAGGAAATTGCCATGACCCTTGGCATATCCACGCGAGAATGTGCCGAGCAGATTGTTTCCTTGACCATGTCTTTGTTAAAAGAAAAAATACAGGCTTTTCTTACAACCATCAATTCCCGGCCAGTCTATACCATTCAGGAAATTTTAGAAGATCGTGTGGTCAAACCCAAACGCATTTTGATTATTGGTGGCCCGGCTGAGGCCATGGTTCCTCTGTTGGAAGAAGAATTTGATATTCCAGTCATTGCTCCGGCCTATAGTCAAATTGTCAATGCCATTGGTGCAGCCCTAACCAGACCAACCCAATCTTTGGTTTTAACTGTGGACACCTCCAGGGGTCGGTTCACAGTTCCAGGACTTGGCATCCATAAAACCATCAAACGTACTTACTCCCTGGAAGAAGCGGTGCATGATGCCACGACCATGCTGCGGGCAGAGCTCGATCGCCAAGGCATTCCAGCACAAGATGGGGATATTCAGGTCATCCAGGCCGAAGCCTTTAATATGGTTGATGGGCATTACACCATTGGCCGCAATATCCGGGTTCGCTGCCAAATGCGGCCCGGTGTCATCACTACTTTGGTACCTTAGCTCCCCGGAGGGAACATGCTCACTGCTTCTTCGCGCCTTGGTATTATTTTCTTTCCAGCCTATGACTGGTCCATTTCTCCCACTCATCCTGAACGTGAGGAACGCCTACTTTATACTCAGGATCAATTCCGGGAAGAAGGTATTTTTGATATTCAGGGTATTGATGAATATCGCCCCTGGATCGCTCAGGAAGAAGATATCATGCGTACCCATTTTTGTTTTCCTAACGTCCCTACAGTATGCACCAACTCCCACCTTATCTCTGCAGGAGGAGTAATTCGTGGCGCCCAATTGGTCATGGACAAAGAACGAGACCGGGCCTTTGCCATTGTTCGCCCTCCAGGACATCATGCCATGCGTACTGTACATGGTAGCCGAGGCTTTTGTAATATCAATATTGAAGCTGTCATGATTGAGTGGATCCGTGAACACTATGGCAACTTGCGGGTGGCTGTAGTGGATACGGACTGCCATCACGGCGATGGCACCCAGGATATCTATTGGCATGATCCAGATGTACTTTTTATTTCCCTGCATCAAGATGGTCGAACCCTTTATCCGGGGACGGGATTTCCAGCCGAGTTCGGAGGGCCCAAGGCTTTGGGTCGAACCATCAATATCCCCATGCCGCCCCGTACTTCTGATACAGGCTATCTCATGACTGTTGAGCGCATTGTTCTACCCATTTTAGAGCACTTTAAGCCCGATATAATTATTAATTCAGCGGGTCAGGACAATCATTTTTCTGATCCCATCACCAATATGAATTTCACTGCCCAAGGCTATGCCCGCCTGACAAAAATGCTCAAACCAGACATTGCTGTTTTAGAAGGTGGCTATGCCATCAAAGGTGCCCTGCCCTATGTAAATTTGGGTATCAGTCTGGCCATGGCTGGAGTAGATTTTTCAGCTGTGCAAGAACCCGAGCTGGACCCGGAACGCATCAAAGAACAAAAATCCACTTTGGATTATTTGGCGGCCCTGTGCGACCAGCTTCCGGAAGTTTATTTTAATCCCAAACAACAGGATGTAGAGCGGGAAGATGGATATTTTGTACGCCAGAGAACCATTTACTATGACACTGATGATATCACAGAAACCCAGGTAGAACGAGTCAAGGATTGCCCTCATTGCCCCGGAATTATGGTTGTAGAAACTGAAACAACCAGCACCCCAAAATCTTTGGGACTTTATGTGCCAGTCCAGGGCTGTGATCTATGTAGTCAGGAAGCTGAGGCACGTTTTGCCCGAGCATTTCAAGATGGCTTTGCCCATGCCCAACTATCAGATCGAGTGGAAAAACGATATGAGTATGCGACATAAATATTGTCGCAATTACACCTGACAAGCGCTGGATTTTCCTATCATATAAGCCTCGTTGGTTACCAAGGAACTCCCCTGGTATCCAATGAGGCTTTCTACTTTTGATGATACTACCTTGGAGAAATGTACAGTTTACATTTAATCCCAATCGCGCACAGGAACTATTTCAGCGTACCAGTTTTTGTCCTGCAACGCACCTAATTGCTTATCATCAACCCCCATGCGGGCATCAACCCTAAAAGTACCAAGACTACGCCCTTTTCGATCAGGTAGTGAGGTGATAATCTTGTTTTTTTCCTCAAGGCTTAATTGGGATGTGTGCTCCACATTAAGAAAATTTAAAAATATATTTTTACTGAGATCAAGGGAGGTAATGGGTGTACCATGTAGATCAAGATGCTCCAAGTGTATATTGTTCCAGACATCCAGAGCAGAGATGTTGGTCCCTCTGACATCAAGATTTTTCAAACTCAAATTTTTTTCTATACGAAGGGAAGCTATGGGCGTGTGGCTCAAATTAAGGGAGCGCAAGAAGGGATTATTTCCTGTATCCAGACGACCAACTTGGGTTTGGCCAAGATGAAGAGATCGTATGTACTTATTTTTACAGATATCAATGGAAGAAATATTTGTTAAGGACAAGTCAAGTGCGTCAAGTCTCTCATTTTTGGTAATATCTATGGTGGAAAGAGAGGTACCTATCAGGTTCAGACTTTCCAATTTTTGATTGTTGCTCACATCGAGGGAAGAAATTTCTGTCCCGTGCAGATTAAGCCTTTGCAACTTCAGATTCTTACTCACATCTATGGAGGTAATGGGCGCATCTTGGACATCAAGGTATTTTAAGTATGGGTTTTTTCTGGTATCAATACTTGTGATCTGGTTCTGTGCATTGGTAGAAGCAAAGAAAATAATCGGTCCATGTACGGTTATGGTCGCAGCATCAACTCTATAATATCCCTTGTCTCCAAATGTGGTTATCTCTTCATCATCATCCCGCACACCATTGGCATTGAGGTCTATCCAAACATTCTGCAAGTCTCCTTCACTGAGCACATTGACCATTAACTCTATTTCTTCGCCTTGGGGCAAAGTGGTCGTAAAGGTTATCTCGGATGAGGTATGAGTATGAGATGGTGTGTCGGCCATAGCTGAGATCCCATCTGTCCACCAATTTTTGGCGAGCAAAGCTATTTTTTGTTCACTGGCAAGTTCCACTGAATGTTCAAAAAACACTATTCCCTTGGGTAAGTCTCTTCTGGCGGACAACCCACTAATTATCTTGTTTATGTTTCCAGGCTCAACAATTTGTGAATCTGTCAAATCAAGAGCTTCCAAGTTGGTATTTTGGGAGATATCAAGGGAGGTTATGTTGGTGCCCCATAAGCGCAAAACTTCTAAATCAGAGTTTTGACTAAGATCTAACGTGGATATGGGGTTATAGGACAAATCAAGACGTTCCAATCGTGTATTGTTACGCACATCAATGGAGGTAATTTTTGTATTGACCACATCAAGCCATTTCAGATGCACATTGTGGGTCAAATCAATACTGGTGAACTGATTGTCACCCGACCATGAACCCAAAAATTCAATTGGTCCGTACAAAGTTATCGTTTGTGCATCAACAATGTATGAGGCCTCTTGGGATAACGTTGTTATAGATTCACCCTGGTCCCGCTTGCCATTATTATTAAGATCAATCCAACAGGTATGTACATCCATTTCATCTGCTACATCAACGGCAATAGTGATGACCTCGCCCTTGGCACATTGGGTGGTCAGGGTCATGACAAATTCTTCAGATCTGCTCTGGTCTTTTATTTTACTCGTACTACCTGATGTATTCCCCATGGTAGGGCAAAAAATGGTTATTATAGCGGATAACAATAAAGTATAATATACTGATTTCATACTTCTTACCTCTTTTCTTGAGTGAAATTTAAAAAATTTTGCACCAAACCATCATCAAATACAATATATTCACATAGTTATTCTTCTTTGTACATAGCCTATCTACTATGCTCAAGCTTCTTTTTGTTCACTCACTCCGACACAAGCTTTTATCCCCGTTATGCAAGCAGCATTGGAAATACACCTACAATCAAACAAGATCTGCTTAGACCTGACAGTTGGGGATCCTTTTTAATCATATTTTTCATCTTATCAAACTCATTTTATTTACTTATTAATCTGGTAGGAGCTTTTTTTCAAAAAATTTGCTCCAAACCATTGCACTGATACCGCCCTGGAACTAAGGTCTTCATGTCCATAGTTGCTTTTCATTTTTTTTTATGTGCCCTTAAAAAAGGCACAGCACCCCTCGTCTGAAGACGAGCTTTCCTTGGACACAATTATAACCGGAGTAAAAAGTACATGGCTTTGTCTTTTTTACCGAAAGCTGTTCCCTTCTTTGACTTACTCAATACGCAAAATAGTATCCTCAATGAAAGTGCGCGACAATTGACTCGCATTGTCAACGACTGCTCATGTGTTGATGAAGCGTGTAAAATTGTAACCCTTATTGAGGCAGATGCCGATAAGCTCAACCGCGAGATCAACCGGCTCCTTTCCCAGACCTTTATCACTCCTATTGATCGCGAAGATATCTATGCTTTGAACGTGACGCAGGAAGATTCCATTAACCTGATCATGTCCATTACTTCTCGTATCCGCTTGTATGGATTTGACAATATCCGTTTTCCAGCCCGCAAAATGGCCCACAAAATCTTGGGTATGGCCAGACTAACAGGAGACATGCTTTGTTCTTTGGAAGGTAAAAAACAAGTAGACAAGGCTATTCATAATATCAAAGGCCTTAAAATAGAATGCGAAATGCTCTTTTCCACAGGGCTGGCTGAGCTTCACGACGAACCCCCTCAAAATACCCGTGAAATCATTGATATTATGCGTTGGACTCAGGTTTATGACCGTTTTGAAATGGCTTTTGTTCGTATTGACGACTTGGCTGATGTTATTGAACATGTGGTGCTAAAAAATGCTTGAGATCCCAATACTTCTGATTATCATTATTGTTGTTGCTCTGATCTTTGACTTTACCAATGGTGCCCATGACTGCGCTAATGCCATTGCTACCGTGGTTTCTACCAAGGTTTTGTCTCCACGACTTGCGGTAATAATGGCAGCCAGTTTAAATCTCATTGGTGCCTTGCTTGGTGAAAGGGTTGCCCACACCCTAGGTGCAGGTATTGTCAATATTGATGTGGTCATGGGGAGCCAAATTTTAGTGTTGGCCGCTCTTTGTGGAGCCATTACCTGGAATATTATCACCTGGTATCTGGGCTTGCCTTCGTCCTCATCCCATGCCCTTATCGGAGGACTTATGGGTGCGGCTATTTGTCACAGTGGGTTAAACTCCTTAAATGGCTTGTCCATTCTTAAAAAAGTCTTGCTCCCCTTAATCTTCTCGCCCTTAATCGGGTTTACGGTCAGCTATATTGTCATGACCTTGCTCATATTTTTATTATGGAGGGTGCACCGACAACGTATCACCCGATGGTTCAGCAAACTACAAATTCTGTCCGCAGCCTTTATCGCCCTGAGTAATGGCTTAAACGATGCCCAAAAAACCATGGGTGTTATTGCTCTGGCTCTTTTTTTATTCCATCAAATTGATACCATCCACATCCCTTTCTGGGTCAAGATAGCCTGTGCCTTGGCCATGGCTTTAGGTACTGCCACAGGTGGGTGGAAAATCGTTAAAACCATGGGACATAAAATTTTTAAATTGGAACCTGTCCATGGATTTGCCGCTGAAACTTCAGCGGCCCTGGTTATTACCAGTGCATCCCTCATGGGTGCTCCTGTCTCCACCACTCATGTAACCAGTGCCTGTATTTTCGGGGTTGGTGTGACCAAGCGTTTTTCAGCCGTGCGTTGGGGCACTGCGGGGAACCTGGTGATGGCCTGGACTTTAACCATCCCGGCCTCTGCCCTTATTGCAGGGGTAAGTTTTTATATTCTTTCCTGGCTGGGTATTGGTGGTTAATGCCTACCAACATGCCTAAGTCTAAGTGAAAAAATATTCCCCCAACATTTTCCTGCACCTCCCAGCCATTAATGATAACGCTCGGCCATAAAATTGTCAGCCATAAGGGTTATGGCTGCATCACTGGTCATGAGCATATCCATTTGCCTGGTAACCATCAGCAGACGTCCAAGTTGGTCTAAGCGTGAAGCTGTTTCTGCAGTGGAATATTTCATAAATCGGGCCTGACTCATGTCTCCACGCACATCAGTGGTAAACCCAAGACGCTCTAATATAAGAGCAATACACCTGGCCCGACGATTACGTCGAACAGCATCAGCTGCCCCGCCCTTAAATTGAAAAGTCACATAGTTTTTATTCATGGTTAGCCCACAATAAGCATCAATAACACTATAATGATACCCAACCCTAGAACTGAAATTGAGATATTTATCTGAAACAATGCAATAACTGCGATCCCCAAAGCGTTCTGCCTGCACATTGGGTGGCTCAAGAATATGCTGGCTCATCACTGAAAAAAAACCACCCAGATCCACAGGTCGCGGCCCTCGAATATGCACATCCGGTCGTAACATTCCAGACAACAGGGCATTGAGAGGAGCAGATTGAATTTGCTCTGGATACACATAAGGTCCATCTACATGCACAAGCCCTTCACCAAGATCAATAATATGCAGATCAATGGGGAGCTTGGCCTTGAGCTGATGGGATACTGCCCCAGCTAAAGACGCCCGATCACTGATACGAAACATCTCAGTATAACAGGTTTCATGTACAAAACGCATGACATCGTGCAAGCTGGTACAGGACTCGGGACGAAAAAGAGCGGATTTGGGATCAAGCAAATGTAAAGGCATAATCTGGTCGGCCACAAGACGCAAAGCAGCATGGACCGGAGTGTCAGCAAGGGCTACAGGACGTGGCGCCAGCTGATGCTCTAACACCTCTTCGACCACTCCATCATACACACGGCCTGTCATGGCATCTACTGTTACCATTTGCCCATGAGCAATCAAGGTCATGGCCTGTTTGGCATTGAGCAAGGTGGGCACACCAAATTCACGGGACAATGAAGCCATGTGCCCGGTAACACTTCCTGCTTCCGTGACAATGGCAGCAGCCCGATTCATGACCAGGGCATAATTAGGGAAAGAATGAGGGGCAATGAGTACTCCCCCAGCAGGAAAATCAGCCAGATCATCCAATTTGGTAGCCCACACTGCTGATCCAGAGGCAACACCAGCACTGGCAATATCAGCCTGAGGCACCAACATCGTTGCTCCAGCCACTGGCGTCATATCAGGAATATCATAGGGTATCGTCGCAAGACGCATGGGCCGACTTTGTAAAATAAGGACTTCACCACTAGGATTAACAGCAAATTCAATGTCCTGGGGATGGCGATAATGGGCTTCAATGCGTGAAGCCATTTTCGTTAGAGACAAAATCTGCGCATCAGTGAGAGACGGGGCCTGGCGTAGGTGTTCAGGTACTGATTCCTCATGTTTACCATGAATGTCTGCGACCAAACGTATGTCTTTTTTAGCGACAAACCGACTAGAAATATGTGGAGGATCACCAGGTGATACCTGCCAAGTGTCGGGTTCAATAATGCCATCCACAGCGTATGCACCCAATCCCCAAATGGCATTAATAACCATATCCTCGGAAAAGGGATTTACCGGATGACGAGAAAAAACAATGCCACTGGCCACAGCATCAACCATTTCAATACAAGCCATACCCATGGCACATTGTTCAAAGGGCAGACCATGATGAATTCGGTAAGAAATGGCTCGAGGAGAAAAAAGGCTGGCTAGAACATCCCGAAAGGCCGTGCCCACACTTTTCCGGGTAACTCCTAAAATAGTGCGATACTGACCAGAAAAAGAAAGAATGCCGTCCTCGCCAATAGCACTAGAACGTAAAGCAGCCCTGGTGTCATCAGGGTTATTAAAATTTTCACCCCAGGCTTGATCCAGAGCATCAAGTAAAACTGAAGGTACTGGCGTATTATCAATTATCGCGCAAATTGACTTGGAAACACGCATAACTCCACCAGGATCATTGGGCTTGACCTCACGCATTTGACGCTGGATCTCATCCTGCAACGCATCGGATTCCAGAAATAAGGTGTAAGCATAGGTAGTGATACCAAAGCCTTGCGGCGAGGGGACCTGCACCTTGTTGCGCAATTCACCCAAATTTGCGCATTTACCACCCACCAGATCAATATGGGATTTATCAATTTCGGACAAAGGAAAAATAATCGTCTTTGTGGCAACCTGGGCTTTGCTTTCTAAGATGGAGTTGATACGCCCGTTAATATGCTCAACCATTTCATTTAATATCGAATAATTATTATTGGATATAACATTTAAGGCCGTGACCATACGCAGGGTATGAAAGATTGCTCGGGTGGCCAAAGCCCGGATTTCACCCATGCCCAGTAAAGATGTTCCCTGTAATTTTTCATCAATGTCAGCCATGATCCGACCCAGTTCAGCATTGGACTGGAGCAGATCCTTGAAATGGGAATATTGCAGACGAAAATCACGCAAAGTTTGCTCAGTCTCAACTCTCTTTTCCTTGGGGCTCCACAAGGACTGCATTCGTTGCCATAAACTCATATACGCTCCAATAGTTCCTTAAGGTCATTGCGCAAGCACATATCTTGAAGCTGGTCCTCGTCCCTTTTTCAACAACAATCCCTTTTTGACCAAGTCTTGCAAGTCATATTGCGCAGTACGCACAGAAATACTCTCCTCCACAATCTCCTGGTATGTAGCACGGTTCGTGCCACCAGCAGCTAAAATATGAGGCCAAGCTCGCTGTTGTCGCGCATTAAGTAGAGCATCTGTTATCTCCTTAGCCTTGGGGATGGCTTCATCTACAGGCTTCTTTGTGAGGGTACGAGCAGCCATGGGTACAAAGTGCTCACCTGTGATCTCAGGTTCCAAAGGATTATGAGGTTCTCCTTCCTTGCCTAAATCAAAATGTTCAGCCAAAAGCACTTCCCCATCTGCAAAGGCCAAAGCACGAGTAATACAATTTTGAACTTCACGCACATTACCGGGCCATTCATATTTCAACAATTTATCCAGGGCACCTCGACTTAACTTCATGCTTTGTCGGCCAATGGCTCTGGCCTGATTGTTGATAAAATAATGCACCAAGGCTGGGATATCTTCTTTGCGCTGACGGAGTGGCGGAGTAGCAATAGTGATCACGGCCAAACGAAAATACAAATCTTCCCTAAAGGTTCCAGCTTTGGAACATTCCAAAAGATCAACATTTGTAGCTGCAATAACCCGGGCATCAAAGGGTATATCCGTATCACTTCCTAAAGGTCTTATGGTTCGCACTGCCAATGCTCGAAGTAGGGCTTGCTGAACTTTAGGGGATGCATTGCCAATTTCATCTAAAAGTAAAGTACCCCCTGATGCAGAAACAAATGCTCCTCGACGATCAGTTTTAGCATCGGAAAATGCACCTTTGACATGGCCAAATAGAACATCCAACAATAAATTCTCATCAAGAGCTCCACAATTGACAGAAATAAAAGGTCCTCGAGCCTGTGGACTGGCACGATGAATGGCCTCGGCTGTAAGCTCTTTTCCCGTGCCTGTTTCTCCAATGACCAACACATCAGCCATGACTGAAGCAGCTTTTTTAATCATGGTTCGTAAGTTCTGGATAGCCCCACTACTGCCCACAATATTAGCCAAAGCCTCGTCATCTTGCGTAGGTGCCACATCGTTTTGGGTTATAATTTCTTCAAGCCGCACAGGTTGACGATCGCGCTCTTCATGGACACGAGATTGCCTAATTCGCGTCTCATTGCGTGCAGCCTGTAATTGCAACAAAATAATGTTGATGGCTCGTTGCAAGAAAAATAATTCTCTGGGCAAGGGAGAAATTTCAAGACTCTTTGAGGTGTTTTGATTGACAATACCCTCCACTGCTTGGGTGAGCATGGTTACAGGCTTGGTGATACGACGGTTTAAGAAAAAAAATGCCCCCAATGTCAGTAAAATTGCCACCAGCCAGGAAATAGCCAAGGCTGTAGCTATTTCATAGCGAGCCGATTTGTACATGAAGCTGCCATCAATACAACCTATCCCACCAATAATAACAGGTGATCGCTCTGCCTCTTCCTGAAACCTAATAGGTACATAATAAAGGTAATAATCCCCATTGACGCTTTCAAAAATGTTGCGAAAATAGGGGAATTGCAATTCTCCATTGCGCCCGGCCTGGACATCAGAAATAACGGTCCAGTATTTTTCATATTGAGGATTGGGCCGAAAAGCACTGGAAAAACCAGGGCGGCCTACATCTCCCTGCAAGCCAGTACGGATATTATCCACAGAAACATGAGCTTGTCCTGTGCTGACAAGCCCACTTTCACAAATAAGCCATCCCGCGGTATCAAAGAAAAAGCCCGTCATCCGCTCCTTTTCTTGAGGGAAAATATATAGGGGTGATTGACGGGACAGGTACAGAGTCATGATCTGTTGAACTTCTCTAATGTCTAGGGACAAGGTCAAATATCCGAGAAATACCTTGTTCTGATCCATAATGGGAGTACTCAGGCGAATGACAGAAAACTCCATGTTTTCCACAGAGCCCAAATAGGGCACAGAAGTATAGTAAACTTGGGTTGGCTCATCAATTTGAACAAAATTCTCAACCTTTCCTTCAATTTTTTCCTTGCGCGCAAAAGTATTGAACTTGATTTTTGCAACTTGATCTGCAGGTACCCTCCAAATTTGCTCTCCAGTATTCACCAACAGAAAATTTTGTTCAGGATCTACCCCGTGAAAGGCGATTTCTGCGTAACAATTTCTTTTATTAAGGGGTTTACCCATCATATAGGTTTGTATGGCCTGAACACTTAGATCTGATTGACCCAAATTAAGGACTTCATACCGTGCTTCAATCAAAAGTTGTTCAATTTCATGAGCCTGAGCCAAGGTTCTGGTGTGAGCGTTGCGAGCATAGGCGCGGCCCAGATAATGAGAGGCAATGCGATAAGTGGAGACTATGACCATGAACATGACCAAGCCAACCAAGGGAGTACCTACCAAGAACAACAAACGCGCAAAACTCCATTCCTTAAAAGGTCTTTTGATATTGATAACGGGATTGGTACTGGATGGATAAAAATAACGCATATTATCTCCTGTTTCGAGCACTGCATGATTTTGCGCAAGAGATAACAAAGAAAATTTGTTTGCGCAATATTTTTTATCATATTGAACTTTAAGTTATTTTTTGCATTGCGCCTTTGTTTGGCACAACCTTTGCCACATGAGAAATTGTCCTGAGGCTGGTTATTGGTCTTACTGGCTCTAAGGATAGGAAATGAGAGGTAAGTCAACCGCGAGGTGGTTGGATAACAACAAGAATAACGGAGGTTTTAATGAAAGCACGATTAACAAAAATGTGGTGGGCAGTAGTGACGATGATTGTCCTTTGCCCTGGTTTTGCTCTGGCCAGTAATGAAGGAGCAGCTGTGGTCATTGTGGCTGATACGCGCAAACTCACTGGTCTCATGGCCTGGTGGGCCAATTTGTATAATGAAAGCCATTTTCAATTCATGCTTCTAACCGTCATTATCATTCCTGTAACGGGTGTTATTTTTGGTGTTATAGCTGATATTATCATGTCTCATATTGGCATTGACCTGAAATCCAAAGAAATGCCTGGTCATTAATTTTACCCCGTCTAATTTAAGGAGAAACACACATGGAATGGCTATATGTTCTTATGCCCATCGCGGGAGTTAAAATTTTCTGGCCCGGCCTGATTATTCTTGGTGTCGGTGTTGGAATTATTGGTGGATTTTTCGGCATGGGCGGCGCTTGGATGGTTACCCCTGGCCTGAATATCCTGGGCTTTCCCATGGCCTTTGCCATTGGAACAGACATCGCTCACATGGCAGGTAAATCTCTTATTTCCACCATGCGCCATGGCAAATTCGGTAACGTGGACTATAAGCTGGGTTTGATCATGCTTGTCGGTACTGTTGTTGGTTTTGAAATTGGTGCCCAAATGATCATGTGGCTGGAGCGTATCGGCAGCGTGGATAAGGTCGTGCGCTGGCTGTACATTGCCCTCTTAGCCGCCATTGCCTGGTTGGTTTTTCATGATGTAGCCAAGCGTAAAAAGCTGGAACGTGCTGCTGCTGCCAAAGGTGAAGTACTAGATGATAGTGTCCAGGGTATCGACTTTGCGTCCAAACTACACAAGATCAAGATCCCGCCCATGGTCCATCTTAAGGAAGCAGGTATTTATTGTTCCGCTTGGCTGCCCATCCTTGTTAGTTTTGCCACTGGTTGGCTGGCCGGTATTTTGGGTATTGGTGGTGGGCTTATCCGTATGCCCGCGTTGATCTATCTCGTTGGGTGCCCCACCCACGTAGCCGTGGGTACTGACCTCTTTGAAGTAGCTATTTCCGGTCTGTACGGTGCGGCCACTTATACTTGGAAAGGTCGTACTGAGCTCGTAGCTGCCATGATCATGCTCGTGGGCGCAGCTATGGGTGCGCAAGTAGGCGCTGTAGCTACCAAGTATATCAAGGGATACGGTATCCGCATTGCCTTTGGCCTGGCTGTTGTGGGCTGCGCCATTTCTATTCTCTTGAAGCTTATTAAGCCCTGGATGCCTGGTTATGGCAACGTACTGGACAACATGTCCACCGTATTAGTTCTTGGCTTGGTTACTTGTATGTCCGCGTATATTTTTATGCGGATGGTTCAAGGTGCAAAGCGGGAAATTGCTATGAAGAAGAACCGCTAGCATGCGGCAATAAAAAGGAGATTATCCATGAATACCAAAAACTTACTCTTCCTCATTGCCATTATCATGCTCAGCTTTAGTTTCTCGGCATGTGGAGAATATGGCAAAGTTGACCAAGGCCGAGTCATTGCTTTTGAAAATGACAAGGTCACTGTGATTGAAGATAAAAATATGGAACCTAAAAATCCTGATTACTCCATATTACCTCCCCACACCTACACCATGCCCACAGATCCCAATGAGCGTGGAGCCAATCCCAAGGCTGGGCTGAGACTTAAGATTGACGTAGACAAGAAGTATATCAAGATTTTCAACACCCAAACTCAGGCCATTGAAGATTTGCCCATTGAAATTGTTGATGTCCAAAAAAGTATTGGTGGGGACCATCCCTTGGTAGCTGGGAAGGAGTTTCCGGTTGTTGATAAGGAAAAAAGACAGGTGACCATCTATTCTCCACGTCAAAAAATGTTATCCACCTTTACTGTACCAGAAGAGTATATTGATTGGCCCGAATACACCTGGGAAGCTGGTGACGAGGTGCGCATTTATTGGAAGGAAAAAGGTGTATCCTTACGCTTCATGAACATCACTAAGACTGACATATTCAAACGATAAATTCGCGAGGAAAGACAGGGCGGCTACCCCCCTCTTAGCCGCCCTGGCCTCGCACTGGAGGTTATTATGAGTGAATATCGATTTTTTCTTTTACACAAGGTGTTGGTGGTTCTGGTCAATATGCTGGTTCTTGCTTCCCTGACCATGGCCATGTACATGGCGTCCAAGGACCCCGAAGAATTTACTCTTGTTTTTCTTAAAGTATTCGGCTCTCTGCTTCTGCCCAGCCTTCTGGTAGGTGTAGTCGGTAAGCGCTGGTTGCACCGCCAAGCACAATTTGAGTACAGGGAAGAAACAACATGAACCAAGCAGAATTCTATTGGCGCCTGCAGCGTTTAAGCGGACTGTGTGCCATGTTTTGCTTGGTTCTGACCATGTTGGTTATTTTTGATGGTCTGCGCACTGGTATTTTTGGCAGTGCTGATATCCGTTTAATTCCTGCAGAAGAATACGCTATCAGTGGTCCCATGCCTCCCAAGACTCAAGAGCTTGAAAATTTTGTTATTGACGGCCAGCCCCAAGACCTCTCCATCCAGCTTATCCCGGAAAATATTTTCACCGGCTACTGGTTGGGTGGCAGTATGTGGCGAGGACGTATCATTGTGGATACCCATCCCCAACCAGGTACCTACATCCTTAAGGTTCGTGATCAGCACGAAGAAAAACAAAATCCGGCCCTGGTATTTACGGTGCGGGTATTTGCTTCGGCTTTGGACAAGCAGCTCCATTCCCCTTCCTATGTTGTACGCAAAACAGGCCTTAATCCCTATGTAATGGCCGTCATACTATTTTTATCCGGATGCTTTTGGGGTCTTGCCAATTATCTTCTAGGCAGAAAATGGAATGCTGTTTTATCTGCCCATGGTTGTGGAGAAATTTTTCGATTAAAAAAAATAGATAATGTCATGGAAGCGGGAATAGAATTAAAAGATGCAGAAAAAATACCCTTGGGCACCATATTCGCATTGGTTCATCCAGCCCGAGGAGATTTGGGGCAAGGCTATGTCATTGCCAGTGTAAAAAACAAAATCACCTTACGTGTCGCCACGGACGTCCCCATTCGTCTGGGTGATATCGCGTGCCCCATACATGCTTAAGGGAGATCAAGATGAACTCTTTGACCAATTGCAGGATACTTTTTGTCGATGATGAAGAATTTTTTTTAAACTCTTTGCTTAAACATATGCGGCGCAGAAATCTTTGTGCCACTGCCGCTCCTTCCGGTCAGGCAGGGCTGGACTGGTTTAAGAACAATCCGGTGGATGTGGTCATTTTGGATATCCGCATGCCCGGCCTCAATGGTTTGGAAGTGCTGCGAGAAATGCGGGCCATAAAAGGCGAGGACTTCAAGGTGATCATTTTATCCGGACACGCCCATACCGATATTGCTCTGGAAGCCATGCGCTTGGGAGCCAATGATTATCTCTTAAAACCCTGCTCCGTGGATGAACTGTTAGAGCGTATTGATCTTGTGTATGAACGTCTCCTGGAACATCGCCAAGCTAGTTCGAAATAAGTAAGTACATACATTTGCGCTCACGAGTTAGGCTCTGCCCTGGCTCCCTTTAAACTTTAAGAAAGAGCGAACACCAAAGGAAACAATCGTTACTTCCTGATAATTTTCTTTGCAGACCATTCTCCTGTTCAAAATCCGACGACTACATTCAAAAATGAAGAATTGCAGACCACCACATTTTCTGCTTGCCAAAAAAAAATGTTTTCTTTATTCAGTAGCTTCCTTTGGCCGGGGTAGCTCAGACGGTAGAGCAGGGGACTGAAAATCCCCGTGTCGGCAGTTCAATTCTGTCCTCCGGCACCACAAGATCAAGACCGCATAGCGGTCTTTTTCTTTTTGAAATTGTAATTTCATACTCACTTGGCGCCAATGTAAGATCACTCTTCCTCTCCCCATCTGCCACTTTTCAACACGTGAAGAGTAACCTTCTTCATCCTAAATTCCTAACCTGTTGCTTTTTTGTGAAATTTGTATCAATATTGAAAAAGTTTATTATCTTTTATTTTTTAGATAAAAAAACCAACAAACAACGTGGTTGAAAAAAATACAAATAAAACTTTGTAAAAAACGTCCAAATGAATATTATTTTGGCTAACAACATATAATTTTAGCCTTTTTTTAAACACATCATGTACGAAATTATTACACCCATTTTACTTTTGTCTTTTTTGTGTGCCATGATTGGATCATTGGCAGCCATTACTCTGCCCAGAGTGTGGACCATCTTGACGCTGATAGCCCTTATGTCTGCCTTTGGAGCTGGATGTTTCGTACTTTTTACCCATACTTCCTGGCAATGGGAAAGCTCATTTTCACTCAGTGAAACTCCTGTGTTTTTACAACTGGATGCCCTAAGCTCTTTTTTTCTTCTGCTGTTGGCTGTTGTGGCCATAGCTGGAACCATTTATGCCCGATCCTATTGGCCAGACTCTCGGTATCCCCACTCCTCAGTGCAGGGACGCCTTTGGTGGAACCTCATGCTGACCGGCATGGTTTTGGTCCTCATTGCTAGCAATGGTTTGTATTTTCTTTTGGGCTGGGAACTTTTTGCTGTCAGTGCTTTTTTTCTCATCACCCTTGATAGCCACAATCCCCAGGTACGCAATGCTGGTTGGCTCTATCTCGCCGCATCCCATGCAGGTACAATTGTGCTTTTTGCATTTTTTACTACCTTGGCTGTGCACACAGGTTCTTGGGAACTCGGTCCTGTCACCCATCTTCCTGAACTCAAACCCCTTTTTTGGCTCGCCTTACTGGGATTTGGCATCAAAGCTGGTATGTTCCCCTTGCATATCTGGCTGCCCTCAGCCCATGCCAATGCTCCAAGCCATGTGTCTGCACTGTTGTCCGGAGTAGCGTTAAAAATTGGTATGTATGGAATTATTCGCTTTAGTGGCTGGCTTCCATTGCCTACTCTGGCAGGATGGGTCCTGGCTGGTGCGGGATGTACAAGTGCTGTCCTTGGCGTAGCCTTTGCCCTGGGGCAACACGATCTCAAACGTCTTTTGGCCTATCATAGTGTTGAAAATATTGGCATCATTCTCATGGGGTTGGGCTTTGGCATTGTCGCTCTGGAGCATGGCCTCCCTTATTGGGGCATTTTAGCCCTGGCTGGAGGACTCCTGCATATCTGGAACCATGGCCTTTTTAAAGCTTTGCTTTTCTTTGGTGCTGGCGCAGTACTTCAGACCACAAAAACACGTGAAATGAGCACCCTGGGTGGGTTATGGCGATGTATGCCCTGGACAGCCGGTCTTTTTGCCCTGGGGTCTTTGGCCATTTGTGGCCTCCCCCCCTTAAATGGCTTTGTCAGTGAGTGGCTCATTTATTCAGGTCTGTTAACAGCGAGCACCTTGGCAACTCCGTTGTCTTTAGGTGCTGCAACCATTGCGGTGTTGTTATCCATTACCAGCGCTTTGGCTCTGGCCTGTTTTATCAAAGTTTGTGGCGTTGTTTTTTTGGGTGCCCCGCGCAGCAGACAGGCTGAAAATGCCAAAGAATGTGATTGGAATATGCGCACAGCCATGCTTGTACTGGCAGGTGCCTGTGTAACCATCGGACTTTTGCCTACCCTGGTTTGGCCTGTTCTGATGCGCGTTGCATCAACCTGGTCACCATCTGCCCTCCCCAACATTCCACCGGCCCTTATCTCTCTAGGTAATGCCCACTTGTTGCTTGCAGTCTTGGGTGTGGTGACAGTTTTGGGTATGCTTATTTTTGTACGCAACAAAATCCATCGTGCACCCACATGGGATTGCGGCTACGTGCGTCCCACACCACGCATGCAATATACTGCGGGTTCCTTTGCTGGTATCATTACTGCCTGGTTTTCCAGCATATTGCGTCCTGTGACGTATCAACTACGACCCACGACATTTTTTCCAGTCAAAGCCACAGACATATCCCACACCCCTGAAACTGTTTTAAAATATCTCATTCAACCTGTGGGACGAGTATTTATTGTTTTAGGCGACCTGGCCACAAGCTTCCAACATGGCAGGATTCAATCCTATATTCTATATTTATTCATGGCACTCCTGGTCCTGGTCGGGGCTGTAACTATGGTTCATCTCTGGTAACCTCAAGCATGGTCTTGGATAAGCACTATGTATTTAAATATTACTCAAGTAGCAGAATCTTTTGGAGTATCAGAAGGAACAGTCCAGGACTGGGTGCACCGAGAAAAAATGCCCCACGTTCATGATCAAGGACGCATTCTCTTTGAGCAAAGCCAGGTTATGGAATGGACAGCCAAAAAAGGACTCAGGGTGCACTCAGGTTTTTTATCTGAACAGCCAGCCCAACCTTTGCATGTCACCCTGGCTCCTTTACTGCGTCGAGGGGGAATCTGGCGGGATGTTCTTCCTTCCACTATCCACCAGGTCTTCATGGAAATTTTACGCAAGCTCACTTTGCCCCAAAATATGGAAGACCTCTTTAATCAACGCATGAGTACTCCCGGCGGAGTATCCATTACTCCAGTGGGCAGGGGTTTTGCCTTGCCCCATCCCACTACTCGACTTTTTTTGGGCAAAGATTTTGCGCTTATTGCTCTGATTCTGCTTAAAAAAGCCTATACTGGAGTCACAACACCCGACAATGTTCCCATCACGAGAATGCTTTTTTTTATTTCGCCAACCCCGCGGCAGCATACAAACATGCTGGGACTTCTAGCCAGAAGTATCGATACAGGCGCTATGCTTAGGCCCAATGCCCACATGAGTGATGAAGAAATTTTTCAAACCATTGCCACTGCTCGTATCCCAGAATTAAGACCAGAGGCCATAAGATGAAACCCGGTAATCACAAGGCCCTTGGGGGTGGCCTGATCCTCTTTGATGCACCCCGTATGTTTTTTGGAGCCATGAAATATGTCCATCCTTGAACCAGCCTGCTATCTCCTGTTTTGGATTCTTGTCCCACCTTTACTCCCAGGTATTATTAACAGGGTTAAGGCTAAAGTCGCTGGGCGCCAGGGGCCACCCCTCTTGCAACTCTACTATGACCTCTGCAAGCTTTGGCGTAAAAATATCGTCCTCAGTACCCTTGCTTCACCGGGATTTCTCATTGCTCCCACTGTGGCCTGGGTAGCCACACTCACTGCCGCCATGCTCATACCCCTGGCTGGGGCGGGCAATATCAATCCTTTTGATGGTGATGTCATACTCATGGTCTATCTGCTGGCCCTGGCTCGTTTTTGTACAGCTTGGGGAGCCATGGAAACGGGCTCGGCCTTTGAAGGTATGGGCACAGCTCGAGAAGTGAGTTTTGCCGTGTTGGCAGAAATTGGCATTATCACTGCCATGCTGACCCTGATCATGCATTCGGGCAGCATTACCCTGGTTAATATGTTTATTCCACTCAGTGGATCCAATGCCACCCTTTTGGCCATTGGAGTATTTATCCTGCTTTTGGCTGAAAACTGCCGAGTACCTTTTGATGATCCCACGACCCATCTGGAGCTCACCATGATCCATGAAGTTATGGTTCTGGACCATAGTGGCCCTCCCTGGGCGTTGATTCTTCATGGGGCAGCCATAAAATTAATGCTTTTTGCCATCATTTTAGTTCAGATAATTTTTCCTGTGTCTGAAATGCCCCTTGGTCAGTCTTTACTTTGGTTGGCTGGTGGGGTTTTAGCAGTGACCATTGCTGTGGGACTGGTGGAATCCCTCATTGCCCGGTTGGCTTTTCGACGAGTTCCTTTATTGTTGACTATTGGCTTTTTATTTTGCCTTTTTCCTTTGCTCTTGACCTGGATGGGTATGTCCTATGAATGATATTTTTCACCTGCTCATAGGTTTGGTGGTTGGCCTGAATTTGTTGGCTCTGGGCACAGGAAGATTGCCAGTCCTCATTCAGGCAGTAGCCGGCCAAGGGGTTCTTTTAGGTCTGCTGCCTCTTATTCTCAAATATCCCCATTGGGATTGGCAGATCACTCTTTTGACCCTGGCCACCATTGCCGGCAAGGGATTCTTTATTCCTTTTCTTCTCAATCGAGCCATGCGCACTGCAAATATTTCCAGAGAAATGGAACCATTTATTGGCTACATCCCCTCTCTGCTTTTAGGTGCTACAGCCACGATTATGGCTGTTGTTGTGACTCGACATCTCCCTTTATTGCCTGAGCATGCAGGAAGTTTTCATGTCCCAGCAGCCATTGCCCTGATTTTGACCGGATTTATCCTGCTCATAGGTCGAGTCAAAGCCATTTCTCAAGTCTGTGGCTACTTAATCTTGGAAAATGGGATTTATCTCTTTGGGCTTTTGCTCCTGCACTCTACCCCCATGCTTGTTGAATTTGCTATACTTTTAGATATTATTGTCAGTGTTTTTGTCATCGGCATTATTGTCAACCGCATCCAACGGGCCTTTGACTCCTTAGATACCCGTAAACTCACGACACTACACGAATGACTGCCCTTATCCTCATTATCATTCCTTGTATTGGTGCTCTTATGGCAGCACTTTGGCCCAGCGATAAAACTCGCCCCTGGCTCTTGCCCATCTTTTCCTTGGTCCATACAAGTGTTTGTTTTTGGTTTCTCACTCGCCCGCCGATGTTTGAGCCAAGAGACTGGATTGCCTTTGATCCTCTGGCCCGAGCTGTTTTACCGGGGATTTCTCTGCTCTTTTTGGGTATTGCCTGTTATGCGGTGAGTTATTTACGCCTAGCACCGAGAAAAAACCGGATTTTTGTCACTATCCTCCTGCTTGTTCTTGGTCTTATCAGTGCCGGACACCAGGCTCGACACCTGGGTATTTTGTGGGTGGCCACAGAAACTGCAACCCTGGCCTGTGTACCCTTGGTCCATTTTTGGGGTACATCCCGAACTCTGGAGGCTACCTGGAAATACCTCCTCATTGGCGGAACAGGTGTGGCTTTGTCCTTATTGGGATCAATTTGTCTGGGCTACGCGTCTTTATATGGCGGTGGTTCAGGTGATATTTCCTTTTTGGCCTTACTGGAAAACAGTCATCACCTGTCCAAAACCTGGATCCTGGCCGCCTGGATTTTACTCTTAGTCGGCTATGGCACCAAAATGGGACTTGCCCCCATGCATACCTGGAAACCAGACACCTATGGTGAAAGTCCTGGGTTGGTAGGAGCGCTCCTTGCCGGTGCAGTGTCCTCAGTGGCCTTTGTCGCCCTTTTACGTATTAAGGCTATTATTGATGCTGCTGGCCAGTCCTCTTTAACTTCAAGTACTCTTATGGGCTTTGGTCTGTTTTCCATTATTGTGGGTGCCCTTTTTTTACTGCGCACCCGAAATTACAAGCGCATGTTAGCCTATTCCAGCATTGAACATATGGGCATTTTAAGCTTGGCTGCTGCCTTTGGCGTCCCAGGTGTTACCGCAGCCCTTTTTCATGTCTGGAGCAATGGGCTAACCAAAGGAGCCCTGTTTTTAAGTACCGCGAACATCCATCGGGCTTTAGGCTCTGCCTCTTTAGATAAAGTCAGGGGCACTTTTATGGTCCTGCCCAAATCCTCAGCCCTGCTTATGGCGGGCATGTTCGCCATTACTGCTTGTCCACCCTTTGCACCTTTTTTTAGTGAACTAAAGATTATCCTGGCCGGCATATCCACAGGACAGGGTCTGGCTGTGGCCCTGATGCTCTTTGGTTTGTTCCTGAGTTTTCTCGGTATGTCGCGCATTGTTTTTTCCCTGGTTCATGGCCGACCGATACTTAAACAACGTCCACTCAATCATAATATCCCCCAATTCAAAGAAACTCTTGGTGTTATTTTACCATCTTTGGCTCTTTTACTGGCCTCTTTAGGCCTGGGCTTATTTACACCCGATATTCTTCAAAATGCCTGGGCTCTGGCCGCCCAGCAACTTTTTACACAACCATGAAGATAGTAGCTCCCTTTTCCCCTCTTGTGAACGGTTCACGCATTAACTGGTCTGAGATTCCCAGTTTTGACATTACAGAACTTGTACAAAGCACCAGTGACCTTCTGGATAAAGGTGCCCGGCTTTGTTCCTGGTTTGTCCTGACTGAAGGTCAGGATCATAGTATTGTTTGTGTATTGGCCATGGATACAGAAAGTCTGCTGGCGATAGCCCGCAGTGAGCCTGTTCAAGGCTCATACCCTTCTTTAACTCCCAGACATCCCCAGGCCCATTTGTTTGAACGCGAAGTCTGGGAGCAATCTGGTCTGGTTCCCCAAAACCATCCCTGGCTTAAACCCGTACGCTATATCCTGGATCAAGCTCCGGCCAATGCTCCTTTTTTTCAGGTTGATGGCCCGGAAGTGCATGAAGTAGCCGTGGGTCCGGTCCATGCTGGGGTTATTGAACCTGGTCATTTTCGTTTTCAATGCCGGGGTGAAGAAGTCCTGCACCTGGAGATTAGCCTGGGCTATCAACACCGAGGTATTGAAAAACACTTGGTGGGTGGCCCATATCCTTTGACCGTATTTCAAATGGAAACCATAGCCGGGGACACAAGCATTGCGCATGCCACAGCTTATGCTACCAATATGGAAGCATTAAGTGGAGTGGAGGCGCCCTTGCGAGCCCAATGGCTACGTGCGCTGGCGTTGGAGTTGGAACGACTGGCCAACCACACTGGCGATATGGGTGCCTTGGCCCTGGATGTGGCCTTTTTACCCACATCAGCTGCCTGTGGAAAAATACGTGGAGATTTTTTAAATCTGACTGCGCTTGTATGCGGCAATCGTTTTGGCCGCGGACTCATTTTTCCTGGTGGATGCCGCCATGACCTGGAGCCCTCAAGACTGGGCACTCTTCTTAAAAAACTTCGCGAACATATCGCTGATGCCCAGGAAGCTATCGCCTGGTTTTGGGATGCAGCATCAGTGCGCATTCGTTTTCGTGATGTTGGAGTTGTTCATACCAGTCAGGCTCGAGATATTGGTCTGGTGGGGCCCTCAGCCAGAGCTTGTGGTCTGGTGCGAGATGTACGCTTTGATCACCCTGCCGGCTGGCATCGTTTTTCCCAAGCACCTGTAGCAGTTTGGCCCAGTGGAGATATCCTGGCTCGAGCCAAAGTCAGGACACTAGAAATTGAACGTTCAGGGGACTATCTTTTAGAACAGATTAAAAACGAAGTGCCTGGCCCCATCTCAACAACCCTTTCTTCTCCCATGCCCCATTCTTTGGCCGTAACCTTGGTGGAAGGATGGCGTGGAGAAGTGTGCCATGTCGCCATCACCGATCATAACGGCTTGCTGCGAGCCTATAAAATAACCGACCCATCCTTTCATAACTGGACAGGGCTGGCCCTGGCTTTACGGGGCACAGCAGTGTATGATTTTCCCATTTGTAATAAAAGCTTTAACCTGTCCTACTGCGGCTTTGACCTTTAAAGGACCAGCCATGTATATTTTTGACACACTAGTACATAGAATGCGCCGGGGCTGCCAGACCATGCCCTATCCCAAAGAACAAGCACCAGCCCTGCCTGACCGTCACGGCGGTACCCTACGTCTGGACGGCCAAAAATGTCCTGATGATTGCCAGTTTTGTACTGATGTTTGCCCTACCAAAGCCCTTTACCGCGACTTTGACAATACCAAACAGCTGGATTTGGGACGATGTCTTTTTTGCGGTGCCTGCCTTACAGCCTGCCCGCATGGAGCACTGACCCAAACCAATGACCACCGCATGGCTGTACGTAACCGCCAAGATCTGATTTTAGGAAAACCAGATCAAGAAGAGCTACGTTTGGCCGAGGCTTTGGATAAAAAACTACGCTCTATGTTTGGTCGTTCCTTACGTCTTCGGCAGGTCAGCGCTGGGGGATGTAACGCCTGTGAAGCAGATATCAATGTGTTAGGCACCATTGGCTGGGATATTGGTCGCTTTGGCATCCAATATGTGGCTTCTCCACGTCACGCTGATGGTGTACTTGTCACAGGACCAGTAACCAAAGGTATGGAATTGGCCTTGCGTAAAACCTGGGAAGCCATACCTGCACCAAAAATAGCTATTGCCTTGGGTGCTTGTGCTTTAAGCGGTGGACCTTTTACAGGACATCCGGAACATAACCAGGGAGCGGACGCCATTGTCCCCATTGATTTATACATTCCCGGCTGTCCCCCTCATCCCCTGACCATCCTTGATGGATACTTGCGACTTTTAAACAGACTGGGAAAAAATAATAAGTAAACGGTCTTGTTCATGAACATTTCAGCCAAGACACTATTTTATTGCATATAAAGGAGATCACCATGTTACCCAAAATTATCAGTTTGGTCTGTGCAATTCTTGCCATGGGATTTCTTGTCTGGAAATACAAAGGAACTGAACTCTGCCGACCATGACTTTTATTACCCCTTGGCCTTGGCGTCGGGTACGCTGTGTATTGGTTGATGAAAAAATTATGGTCCTAGTCCTTTCTCGCGGGCTACCGTTTTTTTCCTGACATACCTTTTGACAAAATAATAATAACAGACAACATCAACAAATTTTTGATCTTTTGCTCCACTAAGCCAAAGAAAATTTTCAAAAAAGTAAGTTTTTGACTCCATAAGTAAATTTGCATACATCCTCAAGATAACAATGATAGCAAGAGTTTTTGCCGACAAGGAGGTTTTTCATGGACCCCAGCCTGCTTATTCCCAAAGCTATTCCCATTCCAGTTGAATGGGGCTGGTTTTATCTCTTTCAAGTGCTCACCTTCATTGCTCATATGCTGGTGATGAATGTCATGTTGGGTGTATCTGTTATTGCCTTTGTTCATCATCTCCGGGGCAAGGCCGAAACACATCCCCTGACCTTTGACATTGCTCAAAAACTTCCTTTTACCATCGCCATAGCTGTGAACTTCGGTGTTGCCCCCCTGCTTTTCTTACAGGTACTCTATGGCCAGTTTCTCTATACCAGTTCAGTGCTCATGGCTGTATTTTGGCTGTTGGTTGTGGCGTTAGTTATTGTGGCCTATGGCAGTGCCTATTATTATGACTTCCAGTACAAGTCTTTGGGAGCCATGCGGACTTTCTTTATTGGGTTGACAGCTCTATGCCTCTTGTGTGTGGCCTTTATCTTTACCAATAATATGACTCTCATGCTCAGTCCGGACCATTGGACAAGATATTTTACCAACCCATCCGGTACACTTCTCAATCTAAATGACCCCATGGTCTTGCCCCGCTATTTGCATATAGTTGTCTCAGCTATTGCTTTGGGTGGGCTTTTTATTGCCATTGTCTGGTACAGAAAACGAGAGAAAAACCCAGAAGCAGCCCAAAAATGGATCCGCTACGGTACAGCCTGGTTTGCCTACCCTTCTATGCTCCAATATGCCATGGGCATGTGGTTTTTAACAGCCATGCCCCCAAGGGTCAGTGCACTTATTTTAGGTGGCTCCATGATGCACACCCTGGTTTTTGCTTTGGGTGCCATTACCGGTATTTACAGCATAGCCACAGCCCTGCAACAACGCATAAAGGTTACTACTTTTTTGGCAGTATTAACCATTATTCTCATGGTTCTCCTGCGCGACATGGTTCGCAGTGCCTATTTGGCTCCATACTTTGCCATGAGTAATCGTGAAGTCCTGGGCGATTACACTCCCCTTGTTTTGTTTGTCATCACCCTGGTAGCTGGACTGGCCATGATCGCCTGGATGCTCAAAACTGCGTCAGAGGTGAACAAGGAGGTGCGCTCATGAATTATCCAATTTGGGATCTTCAATGGGCTGGCGGTGGGTTTTTCATTGCTACCATTGCTGTTTTTCACGTTTACATTTCTCATTTTGCCATTGGTGGCGGACTCTTTCTCGTTCTGACTGAAATGTTGGGCTACCGCAGAAACTCACCGGGCATTCTTGAATACACTCGTCGACACACCAAGTTCTTCCTCATTGTGACCATGGTCCTGGGGGGCATCACGGGTGTGGGTATCTGGTCCACCATTTCTCTCATCCATCCAACAGCCACCAGCCGACTTATTCATACCTTTGTCTTTGCCTGGGCCATTGAATGGGTTTTCTTCTTGGGTGAAATTGTGGCCATCCTGATCTATTTTTATACTTTTGGAAAAATGGAACGGCGCAAGCACCTGGCCATTGGCTGGATCTATTTTTTCTGCGCGTGGATGTCCCTCTTTGTCATTAATGGCATTATCGGGTTCATGCTCACCCCTGGTGACTGGCTGGAAACTCGAAGTATCTGGGATGGATTTTTCAACCCATCCTTTTGGCCATCCCTGGCTTTTCGTACTTTTATTGCCCTCATGTTTGCTGGTTTGTATGGCTTTGTCACCGCCACCTGGGAAAAGGACCAAAAACTACGGGAAACCCTGGTGCGTCATTGCGCCTTGTGGCTTCTTCTGCCCTTTGCCTTTTTACTTTTGTCCGGATGGTGGTATATCTCCATTTTACCCGAATTGCCGCAATCCATGGTCTTGGGTGCCAACCCGGAACTCATTCCTTTTTTCCAGGGTTTTCTCTGGATTTCGGCCATCCTTTTTGTAGGTGGTCTGATCATGGGTATCCGCATGCCTTTATCGGTAAAACAACCCATTGCCTGGACCCTGCTGGTTATTGGCCTCATGTACATGGGTTGCTTTGAATGGATGCGTGAGGGTGGTCGCAGACCTTATGTCATTTATGGATTTATGTACTCCAACTCCATCCTTGTTGGACAAGAGGACTCCTTTGCCAAAGATGGTTACCTCAAATCATCAGGCTGGTTCCAACATGCAGATATTACACCGGAAAACCAGTTAGCTGCTGGGCAAGAAATATATCGAGGTCTCTGTTCCTCCTGCCACTCCATTGGTGGCCCCATGAACGATATTCGCTCCCTGACTGCCCACTTTGACCAAGGTGGCATGGAAACCATGATTAATGGTATTGGCAAGGTCTATGCGTATATGCCCAGATTTGTTGGTAGTACAGAAGAGCGTGCCGCTTTGGCTGCTTATCTGGTCCATGAAGTGAATGGCCACCCAGTGCAAAAAGTACAAGAACAACCTGAGCGACCTGTCCTTGAGGTGGAAATTCCAGCCTTTGATGTGGATGAACATGAATATGTGCTCTTGGCCTGGTGTACTTTAGGAGAAAAATGCATCTCTGATAGCGACAGCTATTTCTCTTTTCTCCCCCCTGGCAGTACCCTCATGGCCCAGCTCATTTTACGTGACCCGCAACCAGAAATCATCACCGACAATGTGGAATTGACCTTTACTCCTCCTCCGGGCTTTACCAACCCAAGTCAGCATGTGGAGTTTTGGAAATACGCCAAGTCACTGGTGGGCAAGGACCTGCCACAAAATGTGAGCACCAAGGGTCTGGGTCTTGAAGGAGTAATGACGCTCAATCCAGAGAACTTGACCTTTGTGGCTGATGGTATTCCAGTCCTTCCTTACACTGATGATGGTCTGGTAAATCCCTATCCCATCTTTACCATTGAAGCCAAAAGTACCAAAACAGGCCAGGTCCTGGCCACAACCAAGGTAGTTGCCCCCATTTCCACAGAAATTGGCTGTAAAAACTGCCATAGTGGTACCTGGGCCAAATCTGATGTCACCGGCATTGCTGCCCTGACCGCATCAGATATTTTGGCCAGACATGACAAGCGGCATAAGACCGATCTCTTGGCCAAAGCCGAAGCAGGACAACCTGTTTTGTGCCAAAGTTGTCACCCTGATCCCCTGCTTAATACTGAGGCCAATCCAGAACTCCTGAACCTCCCGGCAGCTATCCACGGTTTTCATGCCAATTACTTGGCCAATAGCCCGGATGCTGAAGCGTGCCATTCCTGTCACCCCACTGGACCCGACAGCTATACCTATTGTGCCCGAGGCGTGCATGCCAGTGAAGTGGGTCTGACCTGTGTCAATTGCCATGGTACTCTTGAGGATCATGCCCTGACTTTGCTCAAAGGAGAGCTTGAGGCAGGCAAACCCAAAGCCAAAAAACTCATGCAGCATGTTCGTCCACGTCTGGTCTCCAGTGTGGAAGATATCTCTCCACGCACTCCCTGGAATGATCAGCCCGATTGTCTGACTTGTCATCACGACTTTGAACGGCCTGAAACTGACAATGCTTTTAATTCCTGGGTTCGAGGGCCGGCTGGGCTCTACCGTTTGCGTACCGATGACGCTGGCATTATGTGCCAGGCCTGCCATGGCTCCACTCATGCTGAATATCCAGCTTCCAATGCCTTTCATCCTGAGCTGGATAGTATCCAGCCCTTACAATATCAGGGGGATGCAGGACCTATTGGAGCCAGAGGAAATTGTGTCGTTTGCCACACTGTTGACATGTACGACGAATATCACCACCCCAATATGCTGGGTGATGAGTAGAAACTGACCAATAGCATTCTCAAATCCTCGTGGGGAAGGTCTGACCTTCCCCACTTTACCCTGGACCTTCTTTGGTATAGTCTTATATCTTGTAGTTTTAGTGTGGCCTATACTCAGGGAGAGCCTGTGTCGTACTTACCCTGCGTTGGTTGTGGCTGGTGCTGTTTAACAGATCAGTGCATGGACTCCATGCGTTACCATGGTTATCAACGCCGTTGTCCAGACTTACATTGGGACAAAAACCAGCAGCGTTATACGTGCTTAGCCATGCTCGATCCAAATAGAGCGGATGAAATGTGTTTTAATCAGCATACTGGAAAAGGCTGCTGCGCCCCCCTTAACCCTTGGCGCCATGATGTTAAAAACCGAGATTAACCAGACATGAACAAGGATTATTGTATCCCTCAATCCAATACTCTTCTGCCCCAGGTCCAACTTTCAAGATGTCGCGGTCTTGGGAGATTATTTTTGGGGATGACCATAAGCTTAAGTGGTCTGTGTGTGGAGGGTGCCGGGCATCATCTTTGGGCAGCATCCTCTGCCCTGAACTCCTCTTTGGCCGCAAATTCCACATCCTTTGCACTGCCCCATGGTCTGGCTTTGGGGTTAAATATTATTTTGGTTACCTTTGGTGCCATTGGCATTTGGTGGATTTTGGATCGTCAATTAAAAAAGCGGCTGCAAGCTGAAAAAACTCATGTGGCCCAACTGCAAACCCAATTAATAGAAATGGGGAAACTGGCGTCCATGGGTGAGTTGGCCGCTGCTGTGGCCCATGAAATCAATAATCCCTTGTCCATTATGATGGAAAACTCAGGCTGGATTCAGGATTTATTGGATACCGAAGATGTGACCAAAGCGGATACCAGAGAAGAGATTGAGGCATCCCTTAAAACCATTATCACCCAAGGACATCGTTGTCGGGAGATCACCCAAAAACTCTTGAGTTTTGCCCGTAAACCAGAAACAAGTCAGCAAATTCTATCCATCAATGCCTTTCTGGAAGATATTATTGGATATGCCCGGCAAAAGCTCAAACATAGCAAAATCAAAGTCCTGGATGAACTTTCCCCTGGTGCCGGCCATGTTCTCGCCTCTCCGGCTGAATTACAACAAGTTGTTTTAAATCTGGTCAACAACGCGGCTGACGCCCTGGATAGCCAGGAAGGACATATCCGCATCCGCTCCTCTTCCACATCTCATCAGGTGCAAATCTTAATTCAAGATAGTGGGCCAGGTATGCCGGAAACAGTTTTGTCACAAATTTTTGAACCGTTTTACACCACCAAGCCCAAGGGCAAAGGCACTGGGCTGGGTCTGTCCATTTGTCGTGATCTTATTGAACGCATGGGTGGTGAAATCAAGGTTCAGTCCTCACCGGAAAAAGGGACCAGTTTTTTTGTCCGCTTGCCTAAACATGACCATGACTCTTCGTGCACCATGCAAGAAAACACCTAGTCCACCCTTGCCCTTTAAAACCAAATTTCTTTCTACCCTGCCTATGCATACCACCCAAGCCATTATTACTCTTGTATCGGAAATCCTGGATCTGGAACCAACAGAAATTCAAATTAAAACCTATCTTATCCGTGACCTTCACGCTGAATCCATTGACCTTTTGGAAATCGGTATTGCCATCCAGCACCGCTTGGGCATTGCTGTGGATGATGATCAACTTTTTTTAAAAGATATGCGCATGATTATATCCAGAGCTGAAAAAGATGGTATTTTACCCCTAGATGCTTTGCACGTCAGCTACCCCCATCTTTCCTTGGAACGCCTGCAAGATATTGTACACGACCTGGTCTTGGGCCCTGTTGTGCAAGTACAAGATCTCATCGCCTATGCCCATTATGCTCAAAAGGTCCAGCCATGAACCACCGGGTGGTGATCACCGGTCATGGTTTTGTCCTGCCTCTGGGAATATCTCCCGAAAATGTGCTCTTCACCTTACAAACCAAAAACACCCCCTTTGTTCCCAGCATCCATGACCCCCATGTGGCTGTGTGCCCAGTGCCGGACTTTGATCTTAAAGACTATATTGGTCGATTTAAACATGCACGCTACCTGAGCAGGGGACAACAATTGGGATTGGCGGCGGCCATCCTCGCTCTCAACGATGCCGGTCTTGAGCAAAAACAAGAGCATTGTGGACTTTTTCTTGGGCTAGGGCCCAATCTTGAAGCTCGACCCCGCCAGGATAAGGCACTCTGGTTATTGGATTTTCTGCCCAATACCTTGGCCGCCTGCATGGCTGAATTTTTAGGGGTGCACGGAGAAAACCTGACCATCAGCACTGCCTGTGCTGCTTCCACCCAAGCCTTGGGACAAGCTTACCTGGCTATTGCCCAGGGTCGCTTATCTTTGGCTCTAGCTGGTGGCGGGGATTCACGTCTCTGCCTGGAGGGGCTTGTGGCTTACAAGCAGGCTGGAGTTCTGGCGACAGATTTCACCCATGCCCATCAGGCCTGCCGCCCTTTTGATCAAAGTCGCAGTGGTTTTGCTATTGGCGAAGGTGGGGCCATGTTTGTTTTGGAGAGCCTGGACCATGCCCTAAAACGCCAGGCCAATATTTTAGGTGAAATTATTAGCACTGCTTCCTCTTTGGACGGAAAAAGTCTGACCAGCCCAGACCCCCAAGGTCGAGCTGCATGTCAGACTGTGAACACGTGCCTAAAAAATTTGGATCAAGAAGAACTCTGCATCCTGGCCCATGGCACAGGCACCATTATCAATGATGAAGTGGAAAGCCAGATTATCAAAAATATGGCTCCACAGGTCCACAGTATTTGTGCCTTTAAATCCCACATAGGGCATTTGGCTTCAGCTTGTGGTGCTGCAGAACTGGCTCTGGGCCTTGTTTGTGCCAAACATAACTGGTTTCCAGCCATTAACAACTTGACTCACCCCTGTGATCCAGACTTGCCATTTTTGCTCGAATCCAAAACTTTTTCTCCCAAAACACTCTTGGTCCAAAGTTTTGGCTTTGGGGGGCAAAATGCCTGTCTGGCGGTACGTTTATGGACCTAAATATTTACCAATTTGATCCATCCTGCGCATTGGAAGCCATTTTGGACTATGGGCCCAAAAAAATTCTCTGTTGTACTCCTCAACGTCTGGCACCTTATTTACACCTGGAAGCTCTGGCCCAAAGTTGTGGCCTGCACCTGCGCTATATACATAATTTTCAGGTCCAGGCTTTTCTTGTATCCATTGCCAATCTTACCTATCCCCTTGACCAGGCTCAAGAGTGCTGGACCATTACCGCAACACTTTGTGCCCATACTTCAACTGCAGCCCTTTATACCGTAAGCTTTCTTCATGATTGCACCTGTACTATAACCATGGGCTATCAGGACAGAGAGACCGTGGACACCTATTTTCAAGACAGATTTTTATGGCTGAGCACCCGTTTTTCCACGAGCTAAAAGAACGCGTTTGCATACAACGCAAATCCGGCTTGCAACGCCTTATGCTCGCTGTGTCTGCCCGTGATGGTCGATCCATAACCATTAAGGACAAAAAGTATATAGACTTTACTTCCAATGATTTTCTTGGCCTGGGGCGCAGCCCACGCCTGGCCCAACAACTAACCAGCTTTCTGCATCAAGGCAGTAGTGCCGGTGCCTCTCGACTTATTAGCGGCACATCTAAGGCCACCCTGGAAGCAGAAGCAGCCCTCGCCGCATTTTTTGGATATGAAGCCTGCCTCATTTTTTCCAGTGGTTTTCTGGCGAACTTTACCCTCCTATCCACTCTTTTTTCTCCAGCCCATACCCTGATCCTGGATAAACGAGTACATGCCAGCACCATGACCGGGGTCCGACATAGCCGGGCCAAATTCCATGCCTTCAGGCACAACAACATGGCCCATCTTGAAAAAATCTTGTGTGCTTATCCTGTCACAGCAGTGCTCACAGAATCCTTGTTTAGCATGGATGCCGACACTCCAGACTTGAACGCCCTGCAACAACTTAAAAACCAGTTTGGCTTTCTTTCAATTTTAGATGAAGCCCATGCCTTTGGCGTCCTGGGCCCACAAGGTAAGGGTCTGGGACAAGGACTGGCCGACATGGCAGTGGGCACCCTGGGTAAAGCTTTTGGTTTATTTGGTGCTTTTATTTTAGGGCCAGCTGCCATGCGCGACTACTTGCTCCATTTTGGCCAGGGTTTTATCTATACCACTGCTCTGCCGCCTGGGCATGGAGACATGGTCTTGGCTATGCTCGAACATATTACCCAAGCAGATGACCGTCGGGCACAATTAGCCAAGGTCAGCCGGGACGCTCAAGAAATTTTATCTGAAACCGGTCTGGTAGTGCACGGGCAACACCATATTTTACGTATCGATATTGGGGATGAATCTTCATGTGTACAAATAAGTACCGCCTTGCAAGAAAAGGGACTTCTGGTCTTTGCTGCCCGTTATCCCACTGTCCCCCTGGGTCAGGCCAAATTACGTGTTTGCCTGTCCTGTGAACATAGCCCAGCTGATTTGAAAAAACTTCGTGATGCTTTGATCCTAAGCATGAAGGAATAATCATGGCTTTACAGAATATTATATTTATTACGGGCACAGACACTGATGTAGGTAAAACCATGGTCTCCCTGCTCATCATGCATGCGTTATCCTTACGTCAGGCCGTATATTTGAAACCCATTCAAACTGGATGTAATCATCCAGAGAGAGATAGTGACCCAGCTTTTATCCATGCCCATCTCCCCCAGGGACTTCCCCTGGGGATGAAGCCTGCTCAATGCATCCATATTTGCCGACCTGCCCCAAAAGCTCCCCTTTTTACAGGTAGCCCCATCTCTATGGAGCCAGTCGTGGAATTTGTAAGCACACAAGCTCAAAACCATGAGTTTGTGGTGGTTGAAGGTGCTGGTGGAATTTTTGTCCCCATTAACCAACACCAGACCATGCTGGATCTGGCCTTGGCCCTCAATGCTCAGGTTCTGGTTGTGGGTCGGGCAGGGCTGGGGACCATTAACCATACCTTATTGACCTTGGCCCAGCTTAAAAATCATCAGCTCCCATGCCTGGGAGTCATTTTAGTGGACCCTGCCAATACCGTGTCCATGGAAGAGCGTAGGGAAAATGCCCAGGCCATTACCCTGTTTTCCCGTTGCCCTGTGCATGGAGTCATTGGCCCTATTGCAAATCCTGACCAGCCAGAGCAAGAAGCATTGGATATTATTTTTCATGCTTTGGATGAACTTTTATAATGATGCTTGGCAGTTGAAATGACAAAACTACGATGATACACTTATGGTATTATTCTACCATGTGTACCTTCCATAAGAGAGCGTTGATTTATCCTGTCATTTTGACCGGCTGCCACTGCAAACAACGTGCGGCGGGTGGCAGGAGTGGAGGAATCTAAATCCCCTTCAACTACGCTCAGGGCAGGCTCTCGAAGACCCTCGGGATGACATGAAATTGCGATGACCATGATGGTAAGCTCAATTTAATCAGTAGCGCCTTAAATACTGTACCCAAGGATTTCCCATGCTCTACACGATACGAACCATATTTCTTCTTGCTCTGGTCACCTTGCATCTGACCACACTTCCAGCCACGGCGTCAGATATGGAATATAAGCGACAGCTCTTTATTCAGGCTGAAAAAGCTTTGCTGGCAGACAATCAGCCTCTTTATGCCCAGCATCTCAAAGCACTTGGTGACTATCCCCTGACCTCCTATCTGGTTCAACAAGACTTACAAAAACGTATGGACCCAGCCATCGCACCAGAAATGCAGGCTTTTTTACAAAAACACCAAGGCCAGCCCGTGGCAGAATCTTTACGTAAACCATGGCTTAAACTTTTGGGCCAAAAAAGCCATTGGCAACAACTTTTACAAGATTATCAGCCCCAAAAGGATTTGGAGCTGCAATGTTTTTATGGCCAGGCCTTGCTGACCACAGGGAAAACCCAAGAGGCCAGAAATCTTATGGAAACCTTGTGGCTTACAGGCACCTCCTTGCCTGACGCCTGTGACCCGCTCCTTGCTTCCTGGAAAAATGCCGGTGGCTTAACACAAGAAAAAGCCTGGCAGCGTGCGATACTGGCCATGGAGAAAAAACAGACCGGGCTGGCCAAATACTTGCGCTCTTATCTTGCAAATAAAGACCAGTATTGGCTGGATCTATGGTTAGGGATAGCTGACAAGCCAGAAACCTTGCTTACGCATAACTGGAAGGCTACAGATCCAGATGAGCATGATCGCATGGCCATTATTCTCAATTATGGCATGAACGCTCTTATTCGGAAAAACCCTGCCTTGGCCACAGCCCAATGGGATGCCCTGTGCCACCAACATGGCTTTACCAACCAGCAATATCCTACCATTGCCAACAACCTGGCTCTTTACCTTTGTTTACGTTTTGAGCCCCAGGCCATTGGTCGGGTCCTGGTCATTCCAGAACATCTGCGCCAAGACAATGTTCGCGAATGGGCGGTGCGCACTGCATTGCGTCATGAGAACTGGGACTCGGTCCAAACCATGCTCGAACACCTGACACCCACCCAGCAACAGGACAGACGCTGGATCTATTGGCAAGGCAGAGTGGAACAAGAACTAGGTCGGCCTGTTCAAGCCCAAGAAATTTATGCAACCTTGAATGCTACTCAAGACTATTACGGACTCCTTGCAGCCGCCCATTTGCAGCAACCCAAAGAAATTACTCATGCAGCCTTGGATATTTCCCAAGACCTTGTATATAATATTGTGCAAATTCCTGGCCTGCAACGAGCAGCAGAATTGTTTGCTTTACATCGCTGGCCTTTGGCCCGTAGTGAATGGCAACAGGTACAAAAAGAATTATCCGGTGACGACCTCTTGGCCGCAGCACTTTGGGCCCAAAGGCTGGGCTGGCATGATCGGGCCATTGTGGCCACCATTGCATCCGGATATCAACAAGACCTGAGTCTGCTCTATCCCATACCCCACCTGGATCTGGTCACTACCTATGGCACAGCCCGAAACCTGGAACCTGCCCTGTTGTTCAGCCTTATGCGACAAGAAAGCCTGTTTATGAGCGATATTGGCTCTGCTGCCGGTGCCCTGGGACTGATGCAAATCATGCCCCAGACTGGCAAGCAAATTGCCGGGTGGCATAAGGAAACCTTGTCTTCTCCCTGGCTGTTGCTCGAACCGGACCGCAATATCCGCTATGGTACCAGCTACCTGCGCCGCCAATTGGATAATTTGCAAAATCACATGGCACTGGCTTTAGCTGCCTACAATGCTGGCCCGGGCAGACCCAAAAGCTGGCTGCCAGCCAAGCCCATGCCTGCTGACATTTGGGTGGAAACCATTCCTTTTAATGAAACCCGCCTATATGTGGAAAAAGTGCTGGGCAATATGCCGATTTATGCCAGCCGGTTGGACTCCAATGCCAAGGAGCAGCTCCTGCAACTCCCCCCTGTCTATCCTGCAAATTAACAAACACTCATTCTCAGCAGCCTGCTTGCCTTCTACTCCAAGCAGGTTGCCGAGCACAGAGCATTGAACGTATTTTTTCATTTCGACTGAGAGCTCCTTTTTCCGACTGAGTGATTCTTTTTCTTGTCATTCTGGCCGAGTGTAACGAGCAGAGGAATCTCAAAAAAGGCATACGACTTTGATTCCCATTTTCATGGGAATGACGGGCTACCTCCCCAAGTCACTTCCGCGAAGGCGGCAGTTCAGAAAAAATTAGCCTCCTTGGCTACGCTATAGATGTCAGAAGCCGTGCAGTTTTTTTCTACGTCACTTTACTAAGAAACAACGCAAATAATTTACTCAGCTGCACTTTACGCTGTCACTGCCCTTCTTGACCACAGATTTTACTGCATATAGGACACATCAGTTTTGAAGTTGTATTGTACGTCTAAAAAATACAATACATCCATCTGGCCCTTCACAACACATCAGCCAAGGAAGTTTTGATCATGAATCAACGCATCATTCAGGTTGGGGAAAAAGTCCCCTTGCTCCAAGGTTTTCCCTTAAGTTTGCAGCACCTCTTTGCCATGTTCGGGGCCTCCATTCTGGTGCCCACCCTGTTCAAAATTGATCCTGCTATTGTCTTGCTTATGAATGGCATTGGGACCTTAATTTACCTGGTTTTATGCCAGGGCAAGGCCCCAGCATTTTTGGGCTCCAGCTTTGCCTTTATTTCTCCGGTACTGGTCGTCTTGGGTGCGGATCAATCCCTGTGGGGAGCCAATTATTCGTATGTGTTAGGTGGATTTATTGCATCAGGCCTTATTTTTAGTGCTGTGGCCCTGATCATTGGCAAATTTGGCTCGGACTGGATCAAGGTTGTTTTGCCTCCAGCCACCATGGGGCCTATTGTGGCACTTATTGGCCTGGAACTGGCCGGGGTAGCCACGGGCATGGCTGGGATCATGCCTGGTGCAGATGGCAGCTATGCCATGGATGCCATTATCGTTTCCATGGTCACTCTTTTGGTCGTGGCCTTGGGCTCGGTTGTCTTTCGAGGTTTTTTGGCGGTTATTCCAGTGCTTATTGGCATCATTGTCGGCTATGTAGTGGCTTTGGCCATGGGCATGGTCGATTTTACCCTCATTAGCCAGGCTCCGGCCCTTTCTTTACCCACTTTCTATGTGCCCAAGTTTGATATTAATACCATTTTGGTCATTATTCCTGCTTCCCTGGTAGTTATTTCCGAACATATCGGGCACCTTGTAGTTACCGGCAATATTGTTGGCCGCGACCTGACCAAAGATCCTGGCCTGCATCGCTCCCTTCTTGGTGACGGAATTTCCACGACCTTGTCCGGTTTTTTTGGCTCAGTGCCGGTCACCACCTATGGTGAAAATATCGGCGTCATGGCCATTACCAGGGTTTATTCCGTATGGGTCATTGGCGGAGCAGCAATACTTTCCATTGGCCTGGCCTTTATTGGCAAAATGTCTGCCTTTATCCAGTCTATTCCTACTCCAGTTATGGGCGGGGTGTGTATCCTTCTTTTTGGTGTTATTGCTGCCTCGGGTATTCGCATGCTCGTGGAAACCAAGGTGGATTATTCCAAACCATCCAACCTCATACTTACAGCCATTGTTTTTATTGTCGGCTTAAGTGGTGCAGCCATCAATATTGGCACTGTCCAGCTCAAGGGTATGGCTTTGGGCACTGTTGTGGGTATGGGACTGTCCCTTGTCTTCCATATTTTAGAACGCTTGGGACTGTCTAATCAGACTTCAAAATAATGTGATCTCATCCAGGCCAGCCTTTTGCTTGGCCTGGACTAAACTGAAAATGCAAAAATATTGGATCTGGATCGGTGGTTTTTTTGCTGTAACAACCATGGGAGCTCTGCGCCTTATGGGTAAACATAGCAATATTTTCATTCTCATGGGCAGTATGGCCATTGTTATTGCCCTGCTCACTTTTTTTGTTATTCGCTATATGAATAAAAAATGGTAAGCTATTTTAGTTTGTTACCCTATATATAAATCACATCAAACTCCAAAATACCCATGTATGCTGGCTTAAAATTATTTCCTCAGGTCAGACTAGATTTGCATCCATCACCCTGATAGTTACACCCTAGAACCAAAATACGTGAACATAGCCCAGGAGGACGCATGGGACTTGAATACTGGCATTGGTTAATTCTGGGCATGATGCTCATCTTGGCCGAGTTGTTTATTCCAGGATTCACCATTTTCTGGTTTGGTCTGGGAGCCATGGCCGTGGGCGGCCTACTTTTGATTCTCCCAGGCCTGGGCCTGACAGGACAGCTTTTACTTTGGACCATTTCTTCCGTGCTTATGACTGTTTTTTGGTTCATGGTCATGAAGCCGCGTATGGTGGACAAAACCAAGGCCGGCATGTCCAAGGAAGCCTTGTTGGGTGAAACTGGTCAGGTTATTCGCGTTCCAGATGGAGAACGCCGCGGCTTGGTTCGTTTTACCAAACCACTCCTGGGTTCGGATGAATGGTCCTTTTTATGTGACGAGCCGGTCCAAATCGGGGACCGGGTCCAAATTCGTGATGTTTCGGGCAACACCCTTATTGTTATCCCCAAACCTAACAAATAATTTCAAGGAGTTTTCCTATGTTTAGCCCAGGACTGACTATTGTTATATTTTTATTCCTGCTTGTTGTCTTTACCATTGCCATGGGGGTCCGCCTGGTGCCCCAGGGATATAAATTTGTCGTCCAACGACTGGGGAAATATCACTCCACCCTAAGTCCAGGATTAAATATTATCATTCCCTACATGGACACTGTGGCCTACAAGGTGACCACCAAGGATATTGTCCTGGATATTCCCTCCCAAGATGTTATTACCAGGGACAACGCGGTTATCATTGCCAATGCCGTGGCCTACATCAATATTGTTTCGCCAGAAAAAGCAGTGTACGGTGTTGAAAATTATCGTATTGCCATCCAGACCCTGGTGCAAACCTCTTTGCGTTCCATTATTGGAGAAATGGACTTAGATGATGCTCTGTCTTCCCGCGACATGATCAAATCCAAACTTAAAGATGCTATTTCTGACGATATTTCTGATTGGGGCATCATGCTCAAAACTGTAGAAATCCAGGATATCAATCCTTCTCCCACCATGCAGCAAGCCATGGAAGAACAGGCTGCTGCTGAACGGGCACGCCGGGCCACTGTCACCAGAGCTGAAGGTGAAAAGTCCGCAGCCATTTTACAGGCTGATGGACGGCTGGAAGCCTCGCGTCGTGATGCAGAAGCCAAGGTGGTCCTGGCCGAGGCAGACCGGGAAGCCATCACCCAGGTGGCCCAGGCGGCCAAAGAAGGCGAACTGCCTCTGGTTTTTCTTTTGGGACAACGTTATGTGGATTCCATGCGTAAAATGGCTGAAACAGATAACGCCAAAGTGGTGGTCCTGCCTGCCGATATCCCTGCTGCCATTCGGGGTATTATGGGTATGGGGAAATAGACCCAAGGTAGATGTTAGCTAATAAAATACTGATTAAATCAACATTGCCGTTCGGTCTGAGCGTAAAAAAATCTTTGATTTATGCCTGTGCCTCCTTTGAGAAACTCAGACTGAACGGTATTTATCAGTACTTTCCCAGTACTTGGAGCAGCGCACTCCTGACTTTTTTCTGCCTGCTGTTTTGGACCAGTAATCCAAGCCAGGCCACGTCCCAAGCGTATCGTGTGGCTATCAACAATGTCAGTGGTGAAACACACGCTTTGCTCACAGCCATTTCCGACTGCATCACGCTCCAGGACACCCCGCCCAGCACACCGGGCCTGCTGCAAAAACGCATGGACAATGATGAACATGCCTTTATCCAGGCTCTGAAATCCAGGGGCTACTTTCAGGCACAAATCAAGAGCCATTTAAACATCAAGACCTCTCCCTGGACAGTGTCCTTTACTATTGACCTTGGCCCCCAATTCACCTTTGCTGAGCCAGTTTTGGTTATTGAGCCCCCCAATGAAACGCTGCAAAGCCTGCTGCAAACATCTTGTGAACCCATCAAGAAGGGTCAGGCCTATGATTCACGTCTGATCCAGGATGTGGAAAATGATCTTTTACGCGCCTTGCAAGAAAACGGCTATCCCTCGCCCACCCTGGGGCAACGTAAAATTGTGGCTGATCACGCCACCGGGCAAGTTACAGTCCATTTAGCTGTGCAACCTGAAAGCAAAGCTGTATTTGGCTCGACCACCATCACGGGCCTGAAAACTGTATCAGAAAACCTGGTCATGCAAAAACTGGCCTGGACCCAAGGGGCTGACTTTGACATCCGAAAAGTTGATACCACCCGAGCCGAACTGATTCAGACTGGTCTCTTTCGATCTGTGTACATAAAAACAGAGCTGTCTGATGATGCCTCCCCAGTGACCATGCTGGTGGACCTGCTGGAAAGTCCGCATCGTACCTTGCGGTACAGTTTATGGTATTACTCGGATCAGGGACCAGGCCTGGGCACCAGCTGGACCCACCGCAACCTTCTGGGTGCTGGTCAAGAGTACCAAGCAGCTGTACAATTAGCAGAAAAAAATCAGGAACTTAGTACCTCTCTGATTCTTCCTGATTTTGGACATCCGGATCAAAGCTTAAATCTTTTGGCCAAATATGAATATGAAGACACAGATAGCTATGAGTCTTCCAATGTCTATCTATCTGGAATTGTACGCAGAAATTTTTCCAGACTCAGCCTTGGCGCTGGCCTGGCCTATCGCTTGAGCAGCATAAAAAAAGAATCCACCCGCCAATTCAATCTTATTTCTACCCCCCTCATTGCGGAATGGTCCAATGTAGAACAGCCCCTGGACCCCACCCATGGACTGACAGTGGCTGCTCGCCTGGAACCCTTTATAGATATGGAAGGGGGCCGTTCGTCTTTTGTGTCCTGGAATCTTACGGGCCGTCATTATTGGCCTTTGCGCACAGACAAATCACTGATTCTGGCCACTCGCGGACGTTACTCTTTACTGGCTGGTGCCAGTCGTCACAGTGTACCCGAAGATCTCCTGCTCTATGCCGGGGGAGGCGGGTCTGTACGTGGTTATGCCTATCAATATGCCGGGGATCTGGACGATGATGACAAACCTTTGGGGGGCATCAGTGCCATCGACTTTTCTGCAGAACTGCGCTGGCGTATTAATAAAGATTTTGGAGCTGTATTTTTTTGTGACGCAGGCACGGCCCTGCAAGACCATAATCTGGATGATATGGACAAATTGTTCTGGGGTGTAGGCACAGGACTACGCTATTTCACCCCCATTGGGCCCATTCGTTTTGATGTGGCCATACCTCTGGATCAACGGGGTACCATTGATTCCCCGTTTCAGGTTTACGTCAGTTTGGGGCAAGCATTTTGAAATTATTCGGCCTAAAATCCTTGTTTAAAAAATTTCTGCTGACCCTGGCCATAATTATGGTCTTGGGGCTGGTGAGCAGCGTCTTCATTTTGGGCACCAAAACTGGCCGTGACCATCTGTTGAATCTGGTCGGCCGCATTTCTGCCTCAGAGAACTTTTCCCTGAACCTGCATAATCTGGATTTGGGAAAAACCTGGAGCCTGGAATACCTAACCCTAAACGACGCTCAGGGCACCTGGCTGGAGCTACGCCAAGTCCATCTCACGCCCCGATTTCTTCCTTTGCTGCGCGGACGTATCCACTTTGATCAGGTCGGAATAAAACACATTGCTCTGCACCGTCTTCCTGGATCGGACAACCCTACGTCATCATCTTCAAGCCCTGCCCTGTATCTTCCTCCGGTCACCATCTTGCATCTTGATTTGCAGCATATTGTTCTGAATGAGGCGGCTCTGGGACAAAGAGCCGATCTGGGCATCCAGGGCAACTTGTCCATGGATACCTCCATGGCTCAAGGGGCTTTGGATGTGGTCCATTTTCACCGCCCCCAAGATCATCTGACTCTGCGTGGCAATTTTCATCCCAAAAAACAACAACTCAAGCTTGATCTTAAAGGTCATGAGGACCCTGGTGGACTGATCGCACATATCATGGGTCTTGATGGTGAGCTGAACATCAACCTTCAAGGTCATGGTCCTTTGACCGCCTGGCCCGTAACCCTGGACCTTGGCCTTGCTGATCTGGCCGAAGCCAAGGCCAGGGGCACCTTACACCTTGATACCCGGTCACAGCAGATCGAAATACAGGGAAATATAAAACTGGGTAAAATTGGTCTTGGCTATCTTCCCCTGCCTGATCCTGAAATTTATTTTTCTGGCCAGGGCAGCATGTTTACTGACAAAATCCTGGCTCAGGCTCAGATCAAAACTGCCGCAGCCATGCTGGATGTAAACGCGACCTGGACCCAAGCAACACAAAACCTGCAAGCCTTTTTTCAGGCCCGATCCGGTGATCTATCCACGCTGCTGCCACCAGAAATTGTGGCTGGCGTTACGACCATAAATGGACAGATCTTTCTTGATGCCCATCAGGCAGAAATTGTTAGCAAAGTTTCAGCTTCTGACTGGATGATACAAGACATGTCTTTGGAAACGTTGGAGGCCCAGGCACGTATTGTAAAGCCTTTTAAAGACAGCTCATGGCAAAGCCAACTTGCCTTTAGCACCATTGGTCCTGATTTAGGCCCGGGTCTGGAACAGTGGAATGGTACGTTGGATATGGGCGGCCATGATGATGTAGTCCAAGTCCGCCAGTGCCTGATAGAAAGTGAGGCCTTGTCCCTAAATATGACCGGAAGTTTTGGTCAAGCCCTGGAAAGCACAGCCACCCTTATGGCCCAAAATCTCAAAATAAATGACCAGATTTACTCCGGACAAGTTCGCTCCCAGTTCAAAGGCCATGTTTACCTCCAGGAACAAACCCTGGATGGCCAACTCCAGGTCCAGACAAAGGATATTACTGGCCTGCCCCCCGCTGTGGAGCAAATTCTGGGATCACCTCTTGCCCTGTCATCAAAATTCCAGGTTACTCCAGAACTTATCACCATCCATGACTTCACCCTTGGACCGAACCTGTCCCTGAAGGCTCATGCGGAAATAAAGCCCCTGGCCCAATCTTTTGCTGCCAAATTTTCAGCGACCATGCCCAAAATTGATATCGAGCCAGCACACTTGGCGGCTGGCACAACCTTGGAGGGCGAGGCTCAGGGCAGTTTCTCCTCCTTTGACCTGGACCTAAAAGGCCAGTTGCCAGGGCTTAAGGTGCAAAATTTCCACCTTGGTCCCACAACCCTGACAACCACAATCAAGGATCTGCCCTCAAGTCCGCAATCTGCGTTGGCCATGCAGACCAGCATAAATCAGGAACCGTTGAGTCTGGACCTGGCCGCCAAAACACAAAAAAATACCCTGACCCTTTCCAAGGCCCGGGCGACTCTGCCCCAAGCTGTGCTGGACCTGGAAGGCAACCTGTCTTTGGATAATTTTCTGTTTAACGGTCAATCCCGATTTACCAGTAGCGACCTGGCAAGCCTGGGCCACATTGTGAGTTTGCCCTTGTCCGGATCATTGTCCATGGATGCCAAGATTTTTGATGGTCAAGGCATTCAGGCCGCAAGCCTTAAGGGCCAAGGCAAAAACTTGAACATTGCTGACTTTACTGTCCAAGACCTGGCCCTGGAGTCAGAATTACACCTCCTTGATCCTCTCCAGGACCTGACCCTGACTGCTCAAGGAAGTTTTGCCGGCCCATCGGCCCTGGTTCTGGATGACATAAAGCTCATGGCTCTGGCTAAGGATTACAAGCTTACTTTGGACCTGGCCGCCCGCCAGGATGAAACACAAACTTCTGTAGCCAGCCAGGCCCTGGTAGACCTAAGCCAGGAGCAAACACAAATCAGCATCAAAAAAATAACTGGCACCCTTTTGGGTCAAGAACTGCAACTCAAAGCCCCGACCACCATTACCCTGGGTGCAGGCAAAACCCAATGGAGCAAGACGCATCTGACCCTTGGTCCGGCAACCTTGTCTTCAACAGGAATAATAGATGCTACCCAAGCCCACATTGAAGCCAGCCTGAATCAAGCCAACACAGGACAATTGGCCCATTTTTTCCCTGATCTGCCCAAAGCTGAGCTCAGTTCAGAACTCAAGATAAGGGGAGCCCAGGATAATCCGACCATTGACGTTGATTTTAGAATGCAAAATATTAGGCTCCAAGGTTGGGAGTTAACGGGCCTACCCCCACTCCACGCCCATGCCTCAGCCCATGTGCAGACAGGACAATTTGAAGCCCAGGCCAAAATTTTCGAGCACCAGGATAAGCCTTTAATCTCAACTACCTTTGCTTGTCCTTGGCTTATTCATCTTTTGTCACCTGTTTCTCCCCCATCCAGCACGCCCATCACCGGAGAGCTTCTGGCCCATACTGATTTAAACTTGCTGCCTCATCTCTTACACCTGGATGATCAAATCATGGCTGGAAAAACTGAAGTGCAGCTCACTTTTGGTGGCACCCTGGAAACACCAACCATATTGGGATCAGCTCACATTCATAATGGGCGCTACGAAAACTTTCGCACAGGCACCAGACTGGAAGAAATGCAACTGAAGGCCACAGCCCAAGGAACCAATATTGATCTTCATTTGGAGGCCCACGATGGGCATGAGGGACAACTCAAAGCTACAGCAGCGGCAAATCCCAAAAGTCTTGAGGCCAATCTTGATATTCAAAATATGCGTCTTATGGATTCAGACCTGGTCCAAAGCACAGCCCATGGCAAAATATCTTTAACTCACAATACAACCCAATCGAAGATCCAGGGCAGGCTGACCCTTGATCCAACTCTGGTGCGTCTGCCTGCAACCATGCCTGCTGATTTCGTGCTCTTGGACATAGAAGAAATAAATACTGCCCCGGCTAAAACCCCAAAAAATACAGCTTCAGCCTTGCCTGACATTAAGCTGGATATGGGTATAAAATTTCCAGCCCGACTCCTGGTCCGTGGCCGTGGTCTGGATTCGGAATGGTCTGGCAATCTGAAGATCACTGGTACTCAAAACAATCCCCTTATTGCTGGTCAAATGGAGCTGTTACGTGGAAAATTTGATTTTCTGGACCGCATCTTTACTCTGACCAAGGGCAATATCCTATTGGATGGAGAAAACCCACCCAATCCGTTTTTGGACATTGTTGGAGAAGTCCAGGTCATGGATACCCTAATCCTGGTCCAAATACATGGGCCAGGCAAAAACTTTCAAGTTACCTTGTCATCCACGCCGGTTCTGCCTCAAGACGAACTTTTATCTCTTATTTTATTTGGTCGCTCTTTGCAGCAAATTTCCCCTTTTCAGGCTGTACGTCTGGCCCAGGCTGCCGCCACTTTGGCTGGAGTTGGAGGTGATTTGGACTTTTTTAATTCCATCAAATCCACTCTGGGACTTCAGGAAATTGAAATAGGTAAAGACGATGACGATAATACCAATGTGGGACTGGGTGGCTATGTTGGTGGCAAATACTATGTGCGCACCCAACGCAGTGTCTCTGGACAGGACAAAACCAAGATAGAAATTCAGTTGACTCCCAAAATAAGTGTCGAAACAGAAATAGGAGGTGACTCACGCCAAGGTGGAGGAGTAAACTGGAAACGTGATTATTAACAAGTAAGGTCAAGAGATCTTTCTCTATCTGCCCTATACTTCTCAAGATGCTGTACTGACCGGGTGGACTTTGTCACCGGTCCAACGCCATTACAACTCGACAAATCCACAAATTCCTGGGAACCCACCTCTAGCTTTATATTTCTTTTTCCCGTAGGAAGATGATGATCACTCAGTATATGTGAGGTAAGAATGGGTAGAAATGTTATTGATATTTATCCTGACGAGCTGGAGGAGTTTTTACTCAAGTCTCGAGAAGATAATTTTCTCCTGTTGGATGTGCGGCAACCAACAGAGTACGCCCAAAGCCATATTCCTGGTGCTCATCTTATTCCCCTGCCTGAAATAGAATCTCGTTTACACGAAATTGACCCTGATACCAATCTCGTCCTCTATTGCCGCACTGGCGGCAGATCTGCTGTAGCTGGAACACTGATTGAAGATGCCACTCCCAGAGCTGGATTTACCTATAACCTTGTCGGTGGCATCACTGGTTGGCAAGGTCAAAAATTAAAAGATATTCCGCACCTGGAGCTCTTTCCTCGGGACATGCCCTTATCTCAAACCTTGTACCGAGCCATGAATATGGAAAAGGGAGCCTGGATTTTCTATAGTGATCTGGCCCGGGAATACAAAGGATCTTTCCTGGGAGACATGGCAGAAGAAATAGGCATCATGGAAGAAAAACATGCTCGGACCATCTTTGCTTATTGGAAAAAACACACCACTGCCCTGGTGACCGAGAGCTTTGAAACCCTCTTTGAACGTCTTGAAGGACGCGTTATAGAAGGAGGTCTCCCCATTTCCGTGTGGGTAGCCCGGCTGGGTTCCAATCCCCAGGATCGAAAACTGCGTCTCCTCGAACTTGCGTGTGAAATTGAATACTATTCCTATGACCTTTACCGCGGTCTGGCCAAACGTGATGAAGCTCTTGGTGCTGCAGAAACCTATCTGGCACTGGCTGAACAAGAAAAGGCCCATATCCGTATTATCTCCAAAGCCCTGGATAAAATTTTTAAAGCCTAGTCCGTTGTCAAACCAGGTAACTCCAAGAAATCTGGAAGGTTCCCATTAACTGGTCCCTGCATCCAAAAGTCTTACCTTCATCACTCCTTGCGGTAGTGTCCAAGTCTTGACCCTTTGACAATGCCCATCATGGTAGCCACATGCCATCCTCTAGAACCACATCAGAAGCAATAACCTCGTTAAGTTGGAGTATGAAACGTTATCAATGGATTATCACTGGTGGAGTACAAGGCGTTGGCTTTCGTCCCTTTGTCTACAAAACAGCTCTGGACTTTGGCATTACCGGGCATATTGCCAATACTCCCCAAGGAGTGGTGATAGAAATTCAGGGCCACCAAAACACCTTGTTGGCTTTTGAAAAGGTCTTTACCCACAACCTGCCTCCGCTAGCGCATATTTTGGAATGGAACAAGATTCCCTTACATATCCAGGCCAAGGAAAAAAACTTTTGTATTCTTCCAAGTACCAGTGGGCATGGTCATCATGTCTTAATCAGCCCAGATGTGGGTACTTGCCCCGACTGCCTGAAAGATATGAGTGATCCCCTGAACAGACGCCATCGATATGTATTTACCAATTGCACCAATTGTGGCCCGCGTTACACCATCACCCGCTCCATTCCTTATGATCGTGCCACCACCTCCATGTCCTGCTTTCCCCTGTGCTCTGAATGCCAACACGAATACACCAATCCTTTGAATCGCCGTTTTCATGCCCAACCCAATGCTTGCCCCATTTGTGGCCCCAAACTCTGGCTCACGGACAATATGGGACAAAAAGTTTTAGAAAATGACTGTGCCATGCAAGAAACTGCTCGTCTTTTGCATACAGGAAAAATTTTAGCTCTCAAAGGTCTTGGTGGCTTTCATCTTTGTTGTGATGCCAGAAACCCAGAAGCTGTACGTCTTTTGCGTCAACGAAAAAATCGACAGGACAAACCCTTGGCCATCATGGTGCGTGACGTGGCAACAGCCCGCACCCTCTGCCAGCTCAGTCCCGGAGAAGAAAAACTTCTTCTGTCCTGGCAGCGTCCCATAGTTCTGGCTCATACTCGATCCCAAAATGGCCTTGCTCCAGGAATTTCTCCGGACACCAACTATCTGGGACTTATGCTCCCCTACACCCCTTTGCACCATGTGCTGTTTCATGATTTGGCCCAACGGTATCAGGAACCACCAGCTCTGGTTATGACCTCGGGCAATATCAGCTCTGAACCCATCAGTCTGGGAAACCGGGAAGCCTTGCGCCGTTTACAGCATATTGCTGATTTTTTTCTGCTCCATGACCGCGATATACTTATTCGCTGTGACGACTCTGTGGTGCGCGTCCTGGACAATACCCCCCTATTTCTTAGACGTGCCCGTGGTTTTACCCCATCCCCCATTGATATGGCCCAAAAAGGTCCTTGCGTCCTGGGTGTGGGTCCACTGTTAAAGAATACTATTTGCCTGACCAAAGACAATCAGGCTTTTGTTTCCCAGCATATTGGTGATCTGGAAAACCTGGAATCCTATACCTTTTTTAAGGAAATCATCAATCATCTGACAGATATTTTGCAGGTTACGCCCCAGGCCATTGTTCATGACCTTCACCCAGACTTTTTAAGTACCCAATATGCCCTAACAAGCGGTCTGCCTTGTTGGAGCCTGCAACACCATTTTGCCCATATCCATGCTGTTTTAGCTGAAAATCAGTATCGAGGCCCAGCCATTGGATTGGCTCTGGATGGCACCGGGTTGGGTACGGATGAAACCATCTGGGGTGGCGAGGCCCTGTACGTCGATAGCAACACCTTGACCCATCAACGCCTGGCCCGCTTTTCTCATCTTCCTCTGCCCGGAGGAGATATGGCTACCCGAGAGCCGTGGCGACTGGCCCGGGCAGCGTTATATACATTGGGTATTCATGAACCAAGTGCCAAAGTCTGGCCCTGGCTTGATACCTACAAAAATGCCGACACTCTGGTTGGACAAATGCTGGTAAAAAACTTGAACACACCACTCTCTTCGAGTTGTGGTCGAATTTTTGATGCTGTCGCAGCCATGCTTGGCCTGTGCTCTTTCATTTCTTATGAAGGGCAGGCCGCCATCAAACTGGAAGCTATCCAGGATAAAAGTGAACGCAAATCGTACCATTGCTCCATCCTGGAACATGATGATTATTTAGAGCTTGATACCTTACACCTCTTTGCTCAAGTGCATGACCAATGGCAAAAGAATATTTGCCCTGCCAAAATTAGCCGTAGATTTCATCTCGGCCTTATTAGCGGTCTGGTGCAACTTGGTCTTGCTTTAGCCCAAAAACACTCTTGTGAAACTATTGCCCTTAGTGGTGGAGTCATGCATAACATGACCATGGCACATCATCTTGAAACTCGCTTGACCGGCCTCGGACTCAAGGTGCTCACCCACAAGAAACTTCCTCCCAATGACGCCTGTATCTCGTTGGGGCAGGCAGCATACGGACAACGACTTTTAGAACTCCACAAGGAGCAGTAATTATGGCCTTGTTCAAATTTATTCGAAAAGTGCTCAGTGCCTTTTGGACCGGGGTGACCTGGACCAGAAAGCTCTTGGTTAATATACTCTTTTTATTTATATTAATTCTTTTTTGTATCACCATTTTTATGGATGGCACACCTAAAATTCAACCAGATTCCATTCTTGTTCTTGATCCTGGCGGTATTTTGGTGGAAGAGTGTACTGCCCCAGGTCCAACTGAACTCTTTTTTCAAAAGATGGATCGCGGTACACGCAAAAGATCAGAAGAAACCAAAGTACAAGATATTATAGATGCTGTTCGTCTCGCTGCCCATGATCCAAAAATTGCCCTCATGGTCATTGATCCCCGTGATCTTCTTGGTTGTGACACTACCAAGCTCATGGATATTGGTAAGGTTCTTCGTGAATTCAAAGATACTGGCAAACCCATTTTTGCCCATGCAACGACCTTTACTCAGGGGCAATACTTTCTGGCTTCCAATGCCAATGCCACTTATGTCAGCCCTTTGGGCGGTATTGCCCTCACAGGTTTTGGTCTTTATCCCACCTACTTTAAAGGGCTTTTGGACAAGACTAAAGTCAATTTTCATATTTTTCGGGTCGGGGAATACAAGTCTGCTGTAGAACCTTTTACCCGTGACTCCATGTCCGAGCCAACTCGAAACATAGGCCGGGCATGGCTAACGACTCTCTGGCAAACTTACTTGAACCAAGTTGCTCAGAACCGTAATATCTCCCCTGCCAGCCTAACTTCGTATACGGAAAACATTGATACCAATTTGCGCACCATGGGTGGTAATGCCGCCCAACTGGCTCTGGAATACAAGCTGGTCGATGCCATCAAAACCAGCAATGAGTTCTCCCTCGTGATTGCAGACTACCTAGGTCAGCTCCCCACCTCTCTGAATAAGGTCAGTTTTAAAGATTATCTTGCTACCCAGCTCAAACATTATAACCCAACAGAAGAAACCATTGGTATTATTCGAGCTCGTGGCCCCATCATGCCTGACCATCAGCCCGAAAACATGATTGGCAGTCAATCCATGGCCAAATTATTTCAACAGGCCAGAGATGACACTTCTGTGGTTGCAGTGGTGTTACGTATTGATAGCCCTGGAGGTAGTGCCAGTGCATCTGAGGAAATTCACCAAGAAATTTTGCGTACCCAACAAGCCGGAAAACCCGTGGTCATTTCCATGGGCAGTGTGGCTGCTTCAGGTGCCTATTGGTTGGCCTCAGGTGCGAATCGTATTGTGGCTTCACCTACCACCTTAACCGGGTCCATTGGTATTTTTGCTGCTATTCCTACTTTTGAGGATACAGCCAGGGCTTTGGGTATTACCTCTGATGGCGTGGGGACCACGACATTGTCTGATTTGGGAAATCCTTTGCGTCCCCTCTCCCCTACCATGGAGTCAGCATTCCAGCATCTCCTTCATTTTGGCTACCACACCTTTGTTGACCGCATTGCTCTGGGCCGCAGGTTAAGCGTTTCTGAAGTGGAAAAATCTGCCCAAGGTCAAGTTTTTCTTGGGCAGGAGGCACAACGACGTAAGTTGGTGGACCGATTGGGTGACCTGGACGATGCCCTAAAGGTAGCGGCCAACTTAGCTGGATTGACCACAATACGTAGTAAAGAATTACAACGTGAACGCAGTGCCAGGGAACTCTTCATGCAAGAATTAATGAGCGGCCAACGAAGTTTGAGAGCATTTCAAAATCTTAATGGTTCACCATTTCTAACCATGGTACAGCGACATATGCAATTTCTGACTACCTTTACAGACCCAGGGCATATCTATGCTCGAAGTCTGGAGTGTGAGGCTGTCCAGTTTTAATTTAATAACCAGGTCCAAGACGTTTTGGCGTGTACCAATCTAAGCCATAACTTGCCAACTTGAGATCCAGTGTTTACATTGATTCTTTCAAAGACGCGGAGGGTTGTCCCTCCGCTCTCTTTTTCAAACAAATTTTATCATCTTCTCGCCATAAAGCCCAGATTCTTTAGCCAAGGAGATGGTCAATACATTTAAAACATATAGAACGGAATCATCATGCCTCAAAAAGGACCACATATTTCACTTGCCCCAGAACGCCTGGTTAAACGTGTTTTAGGTTTGCCTCTGGAAGAATTTCAAACCTGGCCCGAATATCTTCAGCAACTCGCCCTGGAACTGGCGGAAGAACTCTTCATCATCCGCTACAATCCCTTTATATCTCCCAAAACAGTACGCCAAAGTGTCAACACCAGACTTCAGGCTGGTCGTACAGCCTTGTCTCCCCAATACTATCGTGAGCTGTCAGGATGCTTGGAGCGTTTTTGGCAAAGTTTTGAGGCCGACCAAAAATTTAAGACCAACCTCATGACTCGCCTGTCTGCTATTTTGGATAAAGATCAGATTGTCTCTTCGGCCAATAACCTCATTGAATGTTCTACAGATGCGACTGATTTGCGCATGGAGCTCCCAGCCCTGGTGGTGTTTCCAGAAAATACCAAACAAATTCAGGGCATCATCCGTCTAGCCAATGAAATGGGTTTTCCCATCGTGCCGCGTGGCGGCGGATCCGGGCTCACAGGAGGAGCTGTTCCGGCCAAACCCCGCACAGTCATTTTGAGCCTAAGCCGATTAAAAGAAATTTTGGACATTGATGCTGAGGAGCAGACCATTACCTTGCAAGCTGGAGTTATTACTCAGACCGCAGTAAATGCTGCCGCCCAAAAGGGCATGCTCTTTACTGTGGACCCAGCTTCCAAAGCAGCCTCATCCATTGGGGGCAATATCTCGGAAAATGCTGGTGGTCCCTTTGCCTTTGAATATGGCACCACCTTGGATAATCTGCTCTCGTATAAAATGGTCCTGCCCACAGGGGATCTCATCCATATCCAACGTGTGCACCATCCCTGGCACAAGATTTTACCTGAGGATAACGTCAGCTTTGAAATTCTAGATGAATTTGGCATGTTACGTGACACCATTACTCTTCAAGGTGATGAAATTCGAGGGCCAGGGCTGGGTAAAGATGTCACCAACAAATTCTTGGGTGGTCTTCCTGGAGTGCAAAAAGAAGGTGTGGACGGCATTGTTACTGAAGCCACCTTTACCTTGCATCCCATGCTGGCCCATAGCCGGGTCATGTGCCTGGAGTTTTATGGTGACTCCATGCAAAACGCCATGCATGTTATTAAAGACATCATTGCCCTACGTGATGAAATTCGCAGCAATGGAGATTTGGTCAAACTCTCGGCCCTGGAAGAATTTGGCATCAAGTATGTCCAGGCCATTGAATACACCAGGAAATCTTCCACCTTTGATGGTATCCCCATTTCTGTGCTCATTGTACAAATGGATTCCCAAGACCAAAATGCTGTGGACCAAGCAGTGCAACGTGTGGTGCACATTTGTGACCAGTACGACAATGTGGAAAGTTTTGTGGCCCGTGATGCCCAGGAGGCAGAAGTTTTTTGGCATGATCGTCATCAGCTTTCAGCCATTGCCAAGCGGACCAGTGGATTCAAAATCAATGAAGATATTGTTATCCCGACAGATGTTATTCCTGAATTTGCGGACTTTCTGGAGGAACTCAACCTCTACTACCTGGCTGTTGCTTACCGTGAGGCCTTGCAGCAGGTACAACTTTTACCGGATATTGATGTTGAGGATGAATTCATCCGCATGGAAATGGGTGTCGCCACCTCCATCATCAAAGGTAAAATCAGTAAAAAAGACTTGCCCGAGCAAGAATTACAACTCCAGACTTTTTTCTTTTTTCAACATCTCAAAGCAAAATATACCAAGCTCCAGGAAGAACTGACAGATATTTTCACACACCACATGGAAGATACACGGGTCATTATTGCCAACCATATGCACGCAGGTGATGGCAATTGTCACGTCAATTTCCCAGTGAATTCTAACAACTTACGGATGTTGAGCCTGGTGGAAGAAGCTGTAGAAAAGCTTTTCGATCGGGTGCTGGAGCTCAATGGGCAGGTCTCTGGGGAACACGGCATTGGTATCACCAAAATTGGTTTTTTAGATGAAGCAAAAATTGCGGCCCTTCGGGCGTACAAACGCCAGGTAGATCCCAATAACATCTTTAATCCTGGCAAACTTACTCAACGCGATCTGGTGGTCGTGCCCTATACTTTTTCCTTTAATCGCCTCATTAAGGATATTAATAAAACCGCTCTGCCGGGCAAAGAAAATCTTATCAACCTGCTCTTAAATATTCAGACCTGCACCCGCTGTGGCAAATGCAAGCAGGTTTGCCCCATGTACCTCCCCCAGAAAGGACTGCTTTTTCATCCTCGCAATAAAAATATCACCTTGGGTGCTTTGGTGGAAGCTATTTACTATTCCCAGCTCCAAAGTGGTGAGCCAGAAACACAACTTTTGGCTGAGTTGCACAAAATTTTGGAACATTGCACTGCGTGTGGCAAATGTTACGCCATTTGCCCGGTCAAGATTCGGACCCAGGATGTCACTTTGCAGATGCGGGCCTATTTGGAAGAAAAGGGGGCTGGTGGACATCCCTTTAAGAACAGAGTCCTGAACCTCTTAAGTCAGGATCCTCAGAAAACACTCCCCAAGGTAGCCAAAATGGCAGGCATTGGCCAAGAAATCGGCAACCGGGCAGTGGGACTCTTGCCTGCTTCCTGGCGAGAACGCTTAGAGAGTCCTTTGTTGCGCGGCAAAGGACCATCCACCCAGTTTCGCAATCTGAAACAATCTCTACATCTGGATAAAGGGAATATCTTCACCTTGGAGAGCATTAAGCATAAACGTGCCGTGCTCTATTTTCCTGGCTGTGGGGCCAGTCTTTTTTACCGCTCCATCGGCATGGCCACAGTACGCCTGCTTTTGGATGCTGGAATAAGTGTGGTCCTGCCCCCAGACCACCTGTGTTGTGGGTATCCCCTTCTTGCTTCGGGCTGTAGTGATCAATTTGAACGCCTGGGAGCCAATAATCAAAAAGCATTGTCAGCTCTTATTCGCCAAGCAGAAACTACAGGCTTTGTTATTAAGTCCGTGTTGACCTCCTGTGGCACTTGTCGGGAAGGGGTTAAGGACTACCGCCTCAAGTCCCTGGAGACCAAACAGGTGGAATTCTTTGATGTTGTCCAGTTTTTGATTCAGCACAACAGGCAAGCGTTTGAAAATGCTCCTGATCGTCTTCTCTATCACGCAGCTTGTCATCATGAATGGACTGGCGTAGCTCCTTTAAAAGCAGCAGAGGTCTATGCCAGGGAGCTGGGGCTGTTACTTAAAGCTGACATAGGTATTTCTCCACATTGCTGTGGAGAATCAGGTTTGGGTGCCCTCACTTCTCCTAAAATCTACAACCGTTTGCGAGCTCGAAAAAAAGAGCAACTCACTCAGGATATCACGGCTTATACTCCGGATAGCCCCATTGTGGTGGGCTGTCCTTCCTGTAAAATAGGTATTAGCCGGTCTTTGCTGGAAATGGATGTCCAACGTGAAGTGTTGCACACCACAGAATTTTTGGCTGCCCTCAGACATGGGACAAACTGGCGCAAGGATTTCTACAAGCATCTCAGCACAGCCAAAAGTCATAATGGAGTACAAACCATAGCCTGATATCATGAAACTTCTGGGTATAGATTACGGGCAAAAACGTATTGGCCTGGCCATTGCTCAAGGAAAAATGGCTTTTCCCTTCAAGACGCTGTATAAAACCACTCGGGAAAAGATGTTTGACGAGCTTTTGAACATCATTACTGCCGAACATATTGAAACTATTGTTTTGGGCTGGCCCCAAGACCTGCAAGGGGAAACAACCCTGACTACCCGACAGGTAGCTAACTTTCAGCAAAGTCTTGCCCGGCGAACAAGTGTCCCCATTGTTTTGATCAACGAAGCCCTAACCTCGGTAGAAGCCCGACAACGCCTGCATGAGGCTGGGGTTTCCACCCGCAAACACAAAGATATTTTAGACCAAATGGCAGCTGTATGCATCTTGGAAAGCTATCTACAAAATCCCTGTCCTGGCCAGTAAAGCTCACCTTCTCCAGCCTCGTGCTTCTGGTGCTGATGGCAGGAATATCTGGGTTTATGGCCTGGCATTTTGTGGAAACTCCCCTGAATGCCACGACCAATGCCACGACTATTTTTACTGTGGAGTCTGGCCAAAGCCTGCGCACCATTGCCACGCATTTGGAAGAACAGGGATTGGTACGCTATGGTGAGGGATTTCGGCTCTGGGGCCGTTATCAACAAATTCCCCTCCAGGCTGGAGAATTTGAGCTCAGCCCCTCCATGAGTCCACGCCAGATTTTAGATATCTTAGCCTTTGGCAAACCCATCCTCCACCGTCTCCACTTTGCTGAAGGCCTGACCATGCTAGATATTGCCCAAATTGTAGAAGCCACTGGCCTGACTACGGCCAAAGCTTTTTTGGATGCCTGTCATGATCAGGATTTTTTAGCAAAAAACAAGATCCCAGCTCCCAATGCTGAAGGCTACTTGTTTCCAGAAACCTATTTTTTCCCCCGTATTCCTGAACATAATCCCTACCCCATACTCCAGGCCATTTTAGACCAATTTCATACGACAACAAAAGATCTTCCCCAGGCAAAAGACCCCCATACCCTGCACCAGTTGGTTATCCTGGCTACTTTAGTAGAAAAAGAAACAGGTATTGGTACAGAACGATCCAAAGTAGCAGGTGTGTATGCCAAACGTCTGGCCATAGGTATGCTCCTGCAATGTGACCCCACTATAATTTATGGATTAGGCCAAAACTTTGATGGTCGCCTACGGCGTTCTCACCTGCAAGATGCCACCAATCCGTATAATACCTATATTCATCCCGGATTGCCTCCAGGGCCCATTTGCTCACCTGGCCAAGCAGCCCTCATGGCAGCAGCCTACCCTGAAGAACACGAATTTCTTTATTTTGTAGCCAAAAGTGATGGTTCTCACCAATTCAGCCGAACCTTGCGCGAACATAATAATGCGGTCATCAAATACCAGCGTGGTGGACGCCCTTTTCCTTCCTCCCGTTCCACTACCAAGCCCCAAAAACCAGATTTTACAAATTAAACTCAATGTCAGTGCTAAAAAACTCCTGATTCATTGGGTCATAAGTGCTTTGTTGTTTGTGGGTGGTGCATCCAGTAACCAACAAAGAAAGTATAAAAATTGAGATATAAACCCTCAATTTTCTGCTTTCACTCTCATCAGATTTTATTTATAGGATCACACTGAACAGGCGTATTGCCCTCATTATATTCATCTAATTTTAACAGTCATTGTTTCAAAGCCCGCCAGGACTATCCTGGCGAGCCTCAATATCCGCGTTTTATTTAAGGAGGTTTGTTGTGAAGAAATTACTCTTTTTGGTCTTGACCTTGGCCCTGTTGGCCACAACAGCGCAAGGCAAAACTCTAAAAATGGCTTTGGATGCTGATCCTGAGTCCATGGATCCTTTGGTGCAACTTTCAGGTGGTATGCTTCAGTATAGCCATCTGGTTTTTGACCCCCTTATTCGCTGGACCAAGGACATGAAATTTGAACCCAGGCTGGCCACTAAATGGGAACGCCTGGATGAGCTGACCGTACGTTTTTATCTACGCCCTGATGTCAAATTTCATTCTGGCAATTCTTTTACAGCCAACGATGTGGCCTGGACTCTGGAACGGCTGAAAAAAAGTGAAGATTTCAAAGGCCTTTTTACTGCCTTTGCTAACCCCAAAATCATTGACGATTATACCATTGATATTGTCACCACCGAGCCCTACCCCTTGGTAGAAAACATTGCCACATACATCTTCCCCATGGATGCCAAGTTTTATACTGGCACTGACGACAAAGGACAGTCCAAGGATGCCATTGTCAAAACCGAATATTCCTTTGCCAATGAAAATGAATCCGGCACTGGGCCCTATATGGTTACCCACCGTGAGCATGGAGTTAAAATTGTTTACACTCGTTTTGCCGACTATTGGGACAAAGACAGCAAAGGAAATATCAAGGAAATTATTCTGACTCCCATCAAAGAAAACGCCACTCGTACTGCTGCTCTTTTATCTGGGGATGTAGATTTTATTGCCCCGGTTCCTCCGCAGGATCTGGACCGTTTGGCCAAACATCAAGATATCAATCTGCAAACCATGCCAGGTAGCCGTGTTATTACCTTACAAATGAACCAGAAAAGAAAACCTGAATTTGCGGACCTACGTGTTCGTCAGGCCATTATTGCTGCCATTGATAATGCGGGCATTGCTGCTAAAATCATGAAAGGTGATGCCACACCTGCTCAGCAGCAAGGCCCGGAAGGCTTTGATGGCTATGTGGCCGACTTGGCCCCCCGCTATAATGTAGAAAAGGCCCAAGCATTGATGAAAGAAGCTGGGTTGGAAAAGGGCTTTGACGCAACCATGATTGCTCCCAACAACCGCTACGTCAATGATGACAAAATTGCCGAAGCCGTGGTCTCCATGCTCTCCAAAATCGGCATCAAGGTAAGCCTTAAGACTATGCCCAAGGCACAATACTGGGATGAATTTGACGCTCAAGTGGCCGACATTCAGATGGTGGGTTGGCATTCCGACACAGAAGACTCAGCTAATTTTTCAGAATATCTCATCATGTGCCCAGACAAGGAAACAGGTAAGGGCCAGTACAATAGTGGCAACTATTGTAACCCCAAACTGGATGAGCTGATCAATCAGGCCAATGTAGAAACAGACCGGACCAAGCGTACGGCCATGCTCCAGGAAGTGGAACGTATTGCCTATAATGATGCTGCTTTTGTACCTCTGCACTGGCAAAATCTGTCCTGGGCTGCCAAAAAAGGTATTGATATTGAGCCCATCGTCAATATCATGGACTTTCCTTATCTTGGTGATTTAGTTATGGAATAGTCTAAACTTGATGAAAGCACCCTAAAGGTGTAGCAAGGGCAGGCTTTTATAAAAAAGGCCTGCTCTTTTTTATAATTCAAAACAACACAGGGAAAAAGACGGATTGCCACATCGGCTAAATCTGTCTCATAATGTTGCTGTATAGCCCCCAAATTCAAGGCGCGAAGTGTTAAAGTAACCCCTGTAACCTAAAATACGTATCCTTAAACCCCAAGAAAACAGTATCCATTACGAGTAGTTCATGTTTGCCTTTATTGTTCGTCGCGTAATCCAGGCCATTATTGTTATGCTCATCATCAGCTTTTTAGGTTTTGCCTTAAAGCAAAATGTGGGTGACCCGGTACGCGAAATAACAGGTATTTCTGTTTCTGTGGCAGAACGTGAAGCTATTCGAAACAAGCTTGGCCTGAATGATCCTTTTTTCACCCAATATTTTCGTTTTTTAAAAGGCGCAGTGCTGGAGGGTAATCTTGGCCAGTCTTTTTTTTACAAAAAACCTGCTTTGGAAGTTATTTTAAAAAAAGCCCCAGCTACTCTGGAACTGGTTTTTGTATGCTCCATCTTTATTGTGCTGTTATCCATCCCCATGGGCATGTATAGTGCCATTTATCCCAAACGTATCCTGTCCAGGATCATTATGGGCCTGAGCACCCTGGGCGTATCCATCCCCATTTTTCTCATTGCCATTGTTTTTATTTATATTTTTTCTATCCAACTCAATTGGCTGCCTTCCTATGGCCGAGGTGAAACCGTCACCATTTGGGGCTGGGAGTCAGGGCTTTTCACTATAGATGGGCTCAAACACCTTATTTTACCTGCCACAGCCTTAACCGCGCTCATGCTTCCTCTTTTTGTACGCCTGATTCGTTCGGAAATGATGGAGGCCCTGCAAACAGAATATGTCAAGTTTGCCTGGGCCAAGGGACTTTCTCCCATGCGCATTTGGGTGGTGCATGCTTTTAAAAATACGTTACTGCCTGTCATTACTGTCGGTGGCGTACAAATAGGGACTCTCATTGCCTTTACCATCTTGACAGAGACAGTTTTTCAATGGGGCGGCTTGGGGTTTTTATTTCTGGAAGCAGTGGAACGAGCTGACACTTCGCTTTTGGTTGCTTACCTGATCTTTGTTGGTATTATTTTTGTCGTGGTGAATACTGTTGTTGATATTATTTATGGACTGGTCAATCCCATGGTTCGAGTTACAGGAAGAAAATAATGCGCTTGTGGAAAAAATTTAAAAATTCCTATGCTCTATATAGCTTTTTGCGTGACCCGGTGGCCATGGGCAGTTTCATTATTCTAAGCGTTTTGGCTCTTTCTGCTTTTGGTGCCCCCATTATTGCTCCTCACAATCCTTACGATACCACGACCATCAATATCATGGATGCCGAGCTGCCCCCGGTGTGGCAGGAAGATGCAGATCCCTCTTTTCTTTTGGGTACTGATGCTCAGGGCCGGGATATGTTAAGCACCATGCTCTATGGCATGCGTGTCTCCCTGGTCATTGGCATTGGTGCCACCATGCTTCAAGCTATTATTGGTATTATCCTGGGGCTCATATCAGGCTACAGAGGGGGAAAAATTGACAGTTTTCTCATGCGCATGGCTGATGTGCAGCTTTCTTTTTCCACCCTGATGGTGGCCATATTTTTATCTGCTATTTTTCAGGCACTCTTTGGTGTTGCTGCTTTTGAACGTCTGGCCATTCCTTTCCTGGTCCTGGTTATTGGTATTGCCGAATGGCCTCAATATGCGCGCACGGTTCGGGCTTCGGTTTTGGCAGAAAAAAAGAAAGAATATGTGGAAGCCGCGCGAGTCATTGGCCTTCCATCCCGACGTATTATGTGGCGGCATATCCTGCCCAATACCCTTTCACCCATTTTAGTGTTATCCACAGTGCAAGTTGCCCACGCCATTTTAAGTGAAGCAGCCCTGTCGTTTTTGGGTCTTGGTATGCCCATTACCAAACCATCTTTGGGATCCCTCATTAATTCCGGTTTTGATTATATTTTTAGCGGGTCTTGGTGGATCACTCTCTTCCCGGGCTTTTTGCTGGTCTTGTTAATTTTGGTCATCAATCTCCTGGGCGACTTTGTCCAGGACGTACTTAACCCCAAGTTATACAAGGGCTAGAATAGTGGCACAGCATCCTCTTCTTCAGGTTCAAGATCTGGTGGTCAAGTTTCGACTGCGTTTTGGAGATCTGACCGCCTTAAATGGTATCAATTTTACCCTGGCACCTGGCGAACGCATGGGACTGGTGGGTGAATCTGGAGCAGGCAAATCTGTTGCTGGTTTTTCCATTATCAATTTAATCAGTAAACCGGGCTTTATTGCTTCAGGTCGGGTTCTTTTTGAAGGCGAGGAAATAAGCTCCTATCCTTTGGAGCACATGCGCGATATTCGGGGCAATCGCATTAGCATGATTTTCCAAGATCCCATGATGACCCTAAATCCTGTCCTGACCATTGGTACGCAAATGGTGGAAACCATCCTGGCCCACAGCAAGGTCTCCACAGCCCATGCTCGGGAAATTGCACTAGAAAAACTGGCTAAAGTTTATATTTCTTCCCCTGGCAAACGCCTGGGCCAATACCCTCATGAACTTTCAGGGGGTATGCGCCAACGAGTAGTTATTGCCATTTCCCTGTTAACCAATCCCAGCCTCATCATTGCTGATGAGCCTACTACTGCCCTGGATGTCACCATTCAGGCTGAAGTCATGGCTCTGCTCCTTGAACTGTGTAAAAATGAACGAATGGGACTTATTCTTATTACTCATGATTTAGGCGTAGTTTCTCAGGTCACGGAAAAAATTGCAGTCATGTATGCAGGTCGTATTGTCGAACAAGGACCAACCAAGAATATCATTACTTCCCCCAAACACCCCTACACCCAGGGACTGATCAAGGCCCTGCCCCAGGCAGAAAATACTGGACGTCGCTTGTATCAAATTCCGGGGATGATGCCCAACTTGACCAGCATTCCCCCAGGATGTGCCTTTCATCCCCGCTGTGATCAAGCAATGCCTATGTGTCGTGACCATACTCCGGTCTTATGTACGTTAGAGCCAGGCCTGACTCAGGTAGCTTGTCATCTTTATGGCACAAGCAAGGAAAAGGCATGACCACTATGAACAAGCTTCTGGTACGCCTGCATAATGTTGTTAAACACTTTGATATCTCTGGTGGTTTTTTAGATCGCATCAGTTTTACTCAGGGCCGACCCTGTTTGCGTAGCACCACGGTCAAGGCCATTAATTCCGTGAGCCTCGATATTTTTCAAGGCGAGATTTTATCCATTGTGGGTGAGTCAGGTTGTGGCAAATCCACCTTGGGTCGCACTATTTTAGGACTCTATCCACCCACCAGTGGTGAGATTTATTTTCAAGACACGCGTGTGGATAATTTATCATCTGATGCCTGGCTTCCCTTCCGACGCCAGATGCAGATGGTTTTTCAAGATCCCTATGCATCCCTGAACCCACGCATGACTGTACGCCAAATCTTGGAAGAACCAGTCCGCTTTCATTTTCCAGAGCTTAAAACTCCTGAAGTACGGGACAAGGTCTCAGAGGTTATGCTTCAGGTGGGAGTGGATCCAGCCTGGGCGGGACGTTTTCCCCATGAATTTTCCGGCGGACAACGCCAACGTATCAGCATTGCCCGGGCCCTTATGGTTGATCCCATGTTCATTGTGGCTGATGAACCCATTTCTGCCTTGGATGTCTCCATTCAAGCCCAAATTTTAAATCTGATCATGGACTGCCAAGAACGCTTTGGACTGACCTACATGTTTATTACTCATGATCTTTCTGTGGTAGAACATATCAGTACCAGGGTTGCAGTCATGTACCTGGGCACCTTGTGTGAACTGGCCAACAAAGAACAACTCTACCAGGAACCACTGCATCCATACTCCAGGGCTCTATTGTCAGCTATCCCCAAACTTGGAATTACCAATTTTGATCATATCCGTCTTAAAGGAGAGGTGCCCACCCCCATTAATCTGCCTTCTGGCTGTGCTTTTCATACCCGTTGTCCCTACACCAATAAAAGGTGCCAACAGGAAATGCCGACACTGCTGACTGCATCCAATGGAACCATGGTCGCTTGTCATGGAGTCGAAGAAGGACGAATTTGATTTCAGTTTCCTGGTGATTATGGCTGATTATTACAAAAAAAGTACTGCCCAATCATCCCAAGCCTGATATTCTTCTCTTGTCTTGAAGGCAGTCAAAGGATTTCAAATTTTCCTCTCCCTTTTACTGGGCCAAAACAACAAAACTTTTAAAATATCTTACTTTTTTATTGATCATATCTCCCCATGCATACCATTATTATTCTTGTTGCCTCCTACATTGCTCTACAAATCTTTTCTGACGTGGGATCCCTGCGCATTGTCATGCTGGGGGGTATGTCCATTGATGCCGGCACCTTTATCTATCCCCTGACCTTTACCTTAAGGGACATGGTGCACAAGTCCATGGGTAAAAAAGGCGCACAGATGCTCATTATTGTGGCCGCTGGTTTTAATTTGCTCATGGCTGGATATTTCTGGCTGGTCTCAATTCTGCCACCAGACCTGGCTGTGGGTCCCCAACCAGAATTTGGACAGGTCCTGGCTCCCTTATGGCGGCTGGTCTTGGCTTCCATCATTGCCGAAGTAATCGCCGAACTTACGGATACAGAAGTGTATAGTTTTTGGAAAAACAAGGTCACGCGTAACCATCAATGGTCCAGGGTACTGGTCAGTAACCTGGTAAGTATTCCCTTGGATAGTTTGATTTTTTGCTGGATTGCCTTTGGTGGACTGTTTGCCTCAAGCGTGGTGTGGTCCATCTTCTTCAGTAATGCCCTGATCAAATTTGCCACCACCATTCTTTCATTACCAGCCATTTACCTGGTTAAGGACAAAGAAGAAATAATCTGATCTTTTGTGGGCCTCTGCCCCCAGGGTAATAAGATTGCCGGAAGGCCCTAAAACATGGCTTATCACTTTGCTGCTCGCAGAGACTGCAAAAAGGACACGCTTGCGACTCAAAGTGAACTGCGGTCTTTTCCCGTTCTTCAACCCAACTACTCAATTTTGTAGTCCAAAAATTTCACAAATCAGTGCCAAGGTTAAAAACATCAGGCACTTTGTATTAACCTTGTAAAATAATTTTAAGTTCGATAATATACAAAAGTCACAGATATTTTTACAAAAAACATTGATTTCACATCAAGATGCACCAAAACATCACTGTTTGATTGTACACCCCATGGAGTAATGCCAATGAAAGAACGCCATTTTTCCTGTCAAGGGTTTTGCCACTCCCTCTTTGCTCTGCTCCTCTTTATTTTTTTCCTGTCTCCTTTCTCCTGGGCTCAAACAGAACGTATAGTGGATTTTTCTACCACAATAAGCATTAATCAAGATGCCTCCTTGCTGGTCACAGAAATAATCACAGTGTGGGCCACTGGTGATCAGATCAAGCGTGGTATTGTTCGTGAATTTCCCACGGACTATGTTGATGCATCGGGAAAAAGAGTACGTGTCGATTTTTCCATTGTGGAAATTTTACGTGATGGACAACCAGAACCCTATCGCACGGAATCTATGTCCAATGGTGTGGCTATCTACATGGGAGATAAAGATGTCTTCCTGTCTCCAGGTAAATATGCCTACAGTATAACCTATAGAACAACGCAGCAACTGGGATTTTTCTCCGACTATGATGAGCTGTACTGGAATGTAAATGGTAATGGCTGGCGGCTACCCATAGACAAAGTCAGTTGTGCGGTGCTCTTACCCAACCAAGCCACGGCCCTCAATGTAGTGGCCTACGAAGGCCCCATGGGTAGCACGGACAAACGAAACTTTCCAGGTGGCTCATCCATTGTTGAACTAGAATCCTCACGCCCCTATGCGCCCTTGGAAGGACTGACCATTGCCGTGTCTTGGCCCAAAGGCTTTGTGACCGAACCAAGCCAGACCCAACGTATCTTACATTCCTACGGCATGGATATCATGTTAGCCGCAGGTCTTGCCCTGGTCTTTTTCTATTATTTCTTTGCCTGGTTTCGAGTTGGTCGTGATCCAGCCAAGGGAGTTGTAGTCCCCCTCTATAACCCACCCCAAGGCTTTTCTCCGGCCATGGTCCGCATGTTGTCTATCATGCGTTTTGACAACATTGCCTTTACTGCTGGCATTATCAACATGGCGGTACAAGGAGCCCTGCGTATTGAAGAAGCCAGATTCCAAAAGTCCATATCCCTTCAAGATACAGCCCCTTCCACCCTTTCTGCAGGAGAAAAAGCCATTTGGCAGATCCTCAGCAAAGTTGAAAGCCCCATTGCCCTGAAACAGGCAAATCACAATATTTGGGAACTGGCCAAAAATTCCATGAAATACAAGCTGGATACAGAGTTACGGGGAGCATATTTTAAGACCAATGCCGGTTGGATGGCTCCAGCTCTAGGCATATCCCTGCTCGCAATTTTGGGTGCAGCTTGGTTTGCACCCAGCTTCATGATTATAATTGGTCTGTGTGCCTGGATCATAGGATGGACTTTTGCTGGCTCTGTACTCCTGCGCCACATATTCTACACTTGGCAACAACCTGGTTGTTTAAACAAGATAAAGGCTGCATTTTTTTCCCTCACCATGATCATCCCCTTTCTTATTGGTGAGATAGTGGCCTTCTATGCTCTCTACTTTGAAGCAAGTCCTTTAAGCGCATTTTTAATATTCTCTCTGGCGCTCTTGCATGTTGCGTTTTCCCACCTGCTTAAAGCTCCGACCCTCATAGGACGAAGAGCCATGGATGAAATTGAGGGTTTTCGTATGTATCTCGGAGCAACAGAAAAAGACCGTTTAAACTTTTTACACCCCCCTGATGAGACTCCCCAGCTTTTTGAAAAGCTTCTCCCTTATGCCATTGCCCTGGGTGTAGAAAACAAGTGGGGAAGCAGATTTGCCTCTGCATTAGAACAGGCTGGGTATGAACCAACCTGGTACTCAGGGAGCAATTTTCATAGCACTCATCCCGGAAGTTTTGCCGGTGCACTTTCCTCCAGCATGGCTGGTAGCATTGCTTCAGCTTCTACAGCTCCCGGATCTTCTTCAGGTTCTGGTGGTGGAGGGTCCTCTGGTGGTGGGGGCGGAGGCGGTGGAGGCGGAGGTTGGTAGCCTCGACTTAGGTATTATCTTTAATAAAATTCAGACTGTTTTGCACGACCTGTTCCAGCTCTTTAAGGTGAGATGGGTCAAGAGCCAAAGCCTTGGCCTCAGCTGTTTGGGCAAGATCAAGATCTGGAACATGTCGTATGCCTATGCCGCATTTATTAAGTGTCTTGTTCACCAGGGAAACCATGGTCAAAATAACATCCTGATCTTCCGTAAAATCATTGTGGTGCTTACCGGCTACGTCACAATATATTGTTGGCAAATTCCATAAGGTGAGCAGCTTCACTCCCAAAGGTGCATGCAAGGTGTTCATCATTTCCTCCAAATAAGATTGGGGGATATCTACAGCAAGTTGTTCATTTTTTTTCAAGATATGAATAGCATGCAGAAAAAAAGCCTTGCCCATATCATGTAACAGCCCAGCAAAGAACACTTCGTTAACCTTGCCGGGAGCTATTATTTTAGCCAGCCACTTGCCTCCCATGGCACAGGCCACAGAATGTACCCAGAGTTGATCCATATAATCTCTGGTTAAAGAATCTTCACTGGCAAAAGATTTCTTTTGACTAAGCAATGTTACCATCTGGGTCACTTCGGATAATCCCAGACGCACAATGGCATTACGCACAGTGGTTACTTCCTGTAGTCCACGATAATAGGGAGAATTGGCAATTTTAAGCAGCTGACTGGTCAAGGCTGGATCACGTAAAATCTGCTTTTCTATGATATGCATATCTGGATCAGGCTTGGCTATTTCTTGCAGAATCACCAGTCCAGTACGATCAAAAGCCGGAAGTTCCACTTCTTGAGCAGTAAAATAACCACGAATTATATCTACAAACACTTTTTTATCTCGCATTATTATACTCCAAACAGGCTTGCACACTTTGTCCTGGCATGTCTTTGACTATGCAAATTTATTATACACCATAGCCCTGGACTGACAGGCAGCCTCCAGCACACCGACCTCATTGTCCGCAAAATCATAAACCAATGGTTGAACTTTTCCGGGAGCCGGACGTAGTACCCGGCCTAAATATTGTGTCAAACGTCCCTCAAACTTGATGGGGGTCACTAAAAAAAGAGCAGTCAGATTTTGAGCATCAAAGCCTTCACCTATTAACTGCCCCGTTGCAAATACGATACGCACCTTTCCAGCATGGATATTATCCACAAGACTTTTGCGTTCAGACCAGGAAAGATCACCTGTAAACACCTGACTGCACACTCCATGATGGGTCAAAAGCATGTCCTGTAACCGTAGGCAATGTTGTTTACGGTCAGAAAGCACCAGGGCAATACCAGCGTTTTTTTGTACTGCACTGGCCACTGTATCTACCACCAAACGATTTCGCTCCTCATCTTCTGTTAAATCTGCAATAATTTGAGAATATTCTTCACTTTGGTCTCGTTTGGTACAAAATCTGGTTTCTACAATATGAATTTTGGGGCGCAAAATAGCTCCACTGTCCATCAATGTCTCGGTCTTGATTTTGGCATGCATCTCCCCCAAATACCAAAAAATAAGTTGGGTCAGCCCATCACGACGATAGGGGGTGGCCGAGAGGCCCAAGGAATAGGCCGAGTCAAAGGCCGTTACAGCTGTAGTAAAGGTGCGGCTTGGGGCACGATGACATTCATCTACAACCAGATGGCCAATATGTTTTTTTAAAATTTTGGAGCGGCTATACACTGACTGCACTGTGGCCACAGTAATACATTCTCCAATTTTATCTCGTCCACCACCGATCATGCCAATATCTTGGATGGGAATTGATAAAAACTGTTCAATACTTTCTGCCCATTGTCTGGCCAAATCGCGAGTATGAACAATAATTAGGGTCGGCTGTTGTCGTTGGGCTATGAGGTAAAGAGCACACACGGTTTTACCCGCTCCAGTGGGAGCACACAGGGTACCAAAACGACGACCCAGCATGCGGGCACAGACAGATTCCTGATAATCTCGAAGGGTGCCCTGAAAATGAAAATCCACTTCTGGTAATGTTCGACGCTGGTCATCATAGACAATACGTTGACTCAAACCCTGGCAGATTTGCGCTAATCTTTGACCATAGCCACGGGGAAGAATAAGACCACCATTGGTTCGTGTGGAATAAAATTTTAACTTTCTGGGCACCTTATAAGTGGAGCGGCCCATTTTGATATTTTCCAACCATTTGGGATTATCCAGAGTCAACTCGGCCATAACTTGGTCCAGTATGGGCTGCGGTATATCCGATAAAAATAATTTATGGCTGATGCGACAGTGCATAAAAGTTATCCATGTAAGGCAGCAGCCAGCAGGGTCTGAGTATATTCATGCCCAGGCCGGGTAAAAATTTGCTCTGTATCTCCCTGTTCCACAATACGCCCTTCCTTCATGATCAAAAGCCGATGGCACAGAGCCCGGACCAGGGCAAGGTCATGAGTGATAAACAAATAGGTCAAAGCAAAACTCTTTTGCAAACTACGCAAGAGCTCTACAATTTGAAACTGCACTGTTCTGTCCAGGGCGGAAGTGGGCTCGTCCAAAACAATAAATTTAGGCCGTAATACCAAAGCCCGGGCAATGGAAATACGTTGACGCTGCCCGCCAGAAAACTCATGGGGATAACGGTGCATGGCTTTTGGATCCAGCTCCACTGCCTCTAAAATATCTGCGATGCGCTGCTGACGTATCGTGTCTGACAAAGAGCTATGGGCATCCAGACCTTCTGCAATAATTTGTCCCACAGTCATCCGTGGGCTCAGACTGCCAAAAGGGTCTTGAAAAACAATCTGAAAATCCCGACGTAAAGATCGCAGCTGACGCTCTTTTAAGGTCGAAAGATTTTGACCATTAAAAATAACTTGGCCACTACTGGAAATAAGACGCAACAATGCCAAACCCAGGGTGGTTTTGCCTGACCCACTTTCCCCCACCACTCCCAAAGATTCTCCCTGGCGCAAGGAAAAGCTGGCCTCGCGGACCCCATACACAAAAGATGTCGGACGTCCAAAAAATCCGCGTCCTACAGGAAAAGTCACACTCAAATCAGCAATAGACACAAGATCAGGTGCTGTGGCCTCAAGGGGATGCGGTCGCCCTTTGGCTCTACTGGCCATGAGTTTTTGGGTATACTCCTCTTGGGGATGGGTAAAAATATCTTCTGTTGAACCGGATTCTACAATCCGCCCCGCACGCATAACATAAACCGTATCAGCTATATGGCGCACCACACCCAAATCATGGGAAATAAGCAAGATCGACATGCCCAGGCGCTGTTGCACATCACGCAACACTGCCAGCACCTGGGCTTGAATAGTGACATCCAAAGCAGTGGTCGGTTCATCAGCCAAAAGTAAAACCGGATCATTGGCCAAAGCCATGGCAATCATGACCCGTTGGCGTTGGCCACCGGAAAGCTGATGAGGAAAACGATCCAAATAGCTTTGGGCATCAGCAATACCCACCAGATCCAAAAGCTCCAACGTACGCAACCGTGCATTATATTGAGAATGATGCCAGGTCATGGCCTCCATAATTTGGCGCCCAATGGTGTGCAAAGGATTTAAGGAAGTCATGGGCTCCTGAAAAATCATACTTATTTGCCCACCGCGCACCGACTGGAGTTTTTTTGGAGGCAATCCCAGTAAGTCCTGGCCAGCAAAAATAATTTCTCCACCTGTAATTTTGGCCTGGGCAGATAAAAGACGCAAGACACTCAGGGCTGTTACGGATTTACCCGATCCACTCTCTCCCACCAAAGCACAGGTCTTGCCCTTGGCAACGGACAAATGCACATCAAAAAGAGTGGGAACGCTGCGACCTTCAACCAGAAATTCTACCCCAAGGCCTCTAATGTCCAACACTGGATCAAAAGCCCTAGCTTGTGTGTCTGGGATCAAAGGCATCGCGCACTCCTTCGCCAATAAAAACCAAAAGGCTTAAAATAGTCCCCAAAACCACAAAAGCAGAAATACCCAGCCAAGGTGCCTGGAGATTATTTTTCCCCTGGGCCAATAGTTCACCCAAAGAGGGTGAGCCAGGGGGCAGACCAAAGCCAAGAAAATCAAGGGAAGTCAAGGTGGTAATGGACCCACTGACAATAAAGGGTAAAAAGGTCACTGTGGCAATCATGGCATTGGGCAGGATATGGCGAAACATGACCACCCGGTCAGACAGACCCAGGGCCTTGGCTGCACGCACATATTCCAAATTGCGACCACGTAAAAATTCAGCTCGAACCACATCGACCAAAGCCATCCAGGAAAAAAGCATGGTCACAGCCAAAAGCCACCAAAAACCAGGAGTAACCAGGGAAGCCAAAATAATAAGAATAAACAGGGTCGGCATGCCCGACCAAATTTCCAAAAAACGCTGGCCGGCCAAGTCCATTAACCCACCATAATAGCCCTGCAACGCACCCACACCAATACCCACCACAGAGCTGCCCAGAGTCAAGAGCAAACCAAAAAGAATGGATAAGCGTACACCATAGATAATACGTGCCAGGACATCACGACCCTGATCGTCAGTACCCAACCAATTGCCAGACCAGGGAGGCGCTGGAGCAGGTTGGGGCAAATCATAATTTACGGTCTCATAACTATAAGGAACAAGGGGCCAAAGTATCCATCCCTGGGATTCAATCAGCCCTTGCACATAAGGATCTCGATAAACAGCCTCGGTTTCAAAATCACCGCCAAAAAGTGTTTCCGGATAAGTTTTAAAAACTGGAAAGTAGAGCTGATTTTGAAAAGAAACAATTAAAGGTCGATCATTGGCCACCAACTCCGCAGCCATGCTCAGGGCAAAAATACATAAAAATATCCACAAGGACCACACCGCTCGCCTATTGGAACCAAAAGCCTGCCAGCGGCGTCGCATAACCGGATTCATGCTGCATCCTGCCTATGGGCAAAATCAATACGCGGATCCACCAACATATAGGTCAGGTCAGAAACAAGCTTGGTGAAAAGGCCAATCAACGTAAAAATATACAAGGATCCAAAAATAACAGGATAGTCCCGGCTAATGGTTGCTTCAAAACCCAAAAGTCCCAGACCATCCAGTGAAAAGATAACTTCAATTAACAGGGAACCTGTAAAAAACATGGCAATAAACGCAGCTGGAAACCCGGCAATAATCAGCAACATGGCATTACGAAAAATATGCCCATATAAAATACGCCCTTCTGGGAGTCCCTTGGCTCTGGCTGTAACGACGTATTGTTTGCCAATTTCGTCCAAAAAAGAATTTTTGGTCAGCATGGTTAAAGTGGCAAAACCACCAATAACCATAGCGGTCACGGGTAAAGCCAGATGCCAAAAATAATCCAGAACCTTGCCCGTAAGGCTCAAGTGCTCCCAACCCGGTGAAGTCAGCCCGCGTAAAGGAAACCAATTGAAATAGCTGCCTCCCGCAAAAAGAACCACCAGTAAAATAGCAAAAAGAAACACTGGCACAGCATTGCCCACCACCATGATAGTACTCGTCCAGATATCAAAGCGGGAGCCATGACGTACTGCTTTGGCAATACCTAAGGGAATGGACAAAAGATAAATAATTAACGTGCTCCACAGCCCCAGGGACAAGGAGACTGGTATTTTTTCACCGATGAGGGCAAGCACACTTTCGCTCCGAAAAAAACTCTCGCCCAAATCAAAGACCGCATAATTACGCAACATACCCAGGTAACGTTTCCACAAGGGCTGATCAAAACCATACATTTTTTCAATACGGGTGATAATGGCCGGATCAAGGCCCCGTGCTCCACGATACGCAGATGTTGATGAGGAATCACGAAATTGTGCACCTGTTGTTTCCCCTCCTCCACTACTGCTGACCCGGGCTGTGGCAGCCACATCAAGACCTTGCAAACGGGCGATCATTTGCTCCACAGGACCGCCAGGGGCAACTTGGATAATAAAAAAATTAAGGGTTAAAATCCCAAGCAGTGTAGGGATAATGAGGACCAGGCGCCGCAAGATATAGACAAACATTATTTTTTACCCAAGTTACGTCTTTTTTCAGCCAGTTTTTGGTCTTTGTCCGGGTCAATCCACCACGATTGCAGATCCAGACCAAAGTCAGGCAGAACTTCTGGTCGTCCGAAGCGATCCCAATAAGCGACTCGCCAATCAATGGCATGCCAATGAGGAATGACATACCAACCAGCCAGCAAGACCCGATCTAAAACCTTACAGCGTAAAAGAAGAGCATCCCGATTGGGAGCTGCAATGATCTGATCTACCAAAACGTCCACCCAAGGGTCGTTAATCCCACAATAATTACGAGACCCCGGCACATGGGCTGAGCTGGAATGCCAAAAAGAACGTTGTTCATTACCTGGAGACAGGGATTGAGGAAAACTGGTCACAATCATGTCAAAATCAAAATTGCGTAACCGCTCCAAGTATTGGGAAGTATCCACAATACGCACCTTCATGGTGATCCCTAACCGCTGTAGATTACGCTGAAAAGGCAAGACAACTCGTTCAAAATCGGGCTGGACCAAAAGCATTTCAAACTCAAAAGGTTGGCCATCTTTCACCAGTTTTCCATTTTCAATCTGCCAGCCAGCCTGATGTAAAAGTTCTATGGCTGTACGCAGATTTTCCCTGATATTTCCAGTACCATCGGTAACAGGCAGCAGGGTTTCTTCCAAAACAAGATCCCCGGAGAGGCCAAGGCTGGCTCCCAGATCTTTTTCTTCCTGAGTCACGGGTCCCTGGGCAGCCAGATCAGAATTGGAAAAAAAACTCGTGGAGCGGGCATATTGTCCATAAAAAAGATTGCGATTGCTCCACTCAAAGTCAAAGGCAAAATTGAAGGCCTTACGCACCAAAAGATCAGCAAAAAAAGACCGCCTGGTATTCATGGCAAAGCATTGCATGCCCTGGGAAAGTTTATGGGGGATATGCTCCGTGCGAATGAGTCCTTCACGCATAGCCGGGCCGGTATATCCTGTGGCCCATTGCTTGGAATTGGTTTCCTGACGAAAATCATACTCCCCTGCCTTGAAAGCTTCCAGGGTTACGGTCAAATCCCGGTAATAATCATAAATAATGGTTTTAAAATTATGGCGGCCCTTGTTAACAGCTAAATCCTTGGCCCAATAGTCAGGGTCCCGCTCAAAAACCACTTGTTGACCAGGACGGAATTCCTGGAGCTTATACGGCCCGCTGCCCAAAGGAATATCCAGGCTTGAGGCAGAAAAATCACGATGTTGCCAATATTTTTTTGATAACACAGGTAATTGGCCTAAAATGGAGGGCAATTCTTTATTGTTTCCTGATGTAAAGAAAAAATTCACGGTCTTGTCATCAGGAGTTTCCACCCGATCTACATCAGCATAATATTGAGCATAATGAGGGTTTCCCTCTTGCACCAATAGGTTAAAAGTAAAAGCCACGTCCTGGGCAGTAATGGGACTTTGATCCTGAAAACGGGCCTCAGGGCGTAGAATAAAAGTCATACCCATATTATCCGGTGACACCAAAATCTTCTCAGCGACCAAACCATATTCGGTAAAAGGCTCATCCATAGATTGTTCTGTCAAGGTGTCAAAAAGTAGGCCCAAGCCATCAGCAGCATTACCTTTAACAATATAGGGATTAAAGTTGTCAAAAGTGCCAATGGCAGCCAAACGAATTTGGCCACCCTTGGGGGCATCCGGGTTGACATAGTCAAAATGTGAAAAATCCTCAGGGTAGCGTGGCTCACCATCAATGCTCAAAGCGTGTGTGGCCGCGTGGACCATCGGCCTGGGAAGAACATGGAAAAGTAAAAAAAGAAAAATGAAGACCTGCTTCATGCTGACCGCCTTAATATGATTTTGGCCTTTGTAACTGTCGGTTCTGCCAGCGTCAAACCACGCTTCTAAGTCCATACCTGACCGGTTTTAATGAAGGTGCAAACCTTTGGACAAAAAACAGCTCATCTGTTATTGACGCCCCCTGCATAGCACCCTATTTTTTAAATAATTTTTTGGTTTCTCACCAAGGTTTCATACTTCATTGAGATAACTTTTTAGAATCAGGACTACTCATGACAGCTCCATTGCGTGTGGAAAAAATTGGCGGGACTTCCATGTCCAGATTTTCGGAAATTATAGACAATGTTATTTTGCGTAACGTACATGATATTTATGGTCGCATTTATGTTGTCTCAGCTTATGGCGGCATTACCAACGAACTTCTGGAGCACAAAAAAACTGGTCAACCCGGTATTTACCAACTTTTTCGGGATCAAAAAAATTATATCCCCAAAATGATTGAGCTGCGAGATCGCCTGTGCGAACTAAACAAAACCTTTGTAGCTGCGGGCTTAAATTTGGAAGAGGCTGATGATTTTATTGGTGAACATATTGATCTCGCTATTAATGTTTTGCGTAGCATGGATAATGTTCTGGCATCGGGCTATGTGTCTCGCAAAGCTTTACTACTGGCAGCCCGTGAACTTTTAGCCTCCTTGGGTGAAATGCATAGTGCCTTTAACTCCAGCAATATCCTGCAAAATAGGGGCTATAACGCCACCTTTATCGACTTGAGTGGCTGGGAAGACAGTCGCCAGCTGACCATTGATGAACGCATCAAAGAAAGTTTTGCTGATATTGATCCCTTTACCACCATTTGTTTTGCCACAGGCTATACCAAGGGTATCGAAGGCATTATGCGCGAATTTGACCGAGGCTATTCTGAAGTCACTTTTTCCAAGGTAGCTGTACTGTTAAACGCCAGTGAAGCTATTATTCACAAGGAATACCATTTATGTTCCGGTGATCCAATGCTCATCGGCGAAACGAATATTCACCCGGTGTGTAATACCAATTTTGATGTGGCCGACCAATTGGCTGATGTAGGCATGGAAGCCATTCATCCCAAGGCTTCCAAGCCACTGGAAATAAAAAATATTCCCATTCGCATCAAAAATGCTTTTGACCCGGACCATAACGGGACCCTTATCACCAAAGATTTTATTGCTCCCAAGTCCATGGTGGAGATTGTCACTGGTTCGGACAAGGTCACCTGTTTAGAAATTCATGACACACGTATGGTTGGGGAAGTGGGATTTGACCTGCGCATTTTACAAGTGTTGGCCAAACACAATATCTCCTACATTAGTAAAGCCACCAATGCCAATACCATCGACATGGTTATCAATGACCGGGACTGTACCGCCCCTCTTCTTGCAGATCTTCAAGATCGCTTTGAACAAATTACTACTCAAAAAGTGGCCATTGTCTGTGCCATAGGCTCCAATATTGGACAGCCTGGCATATTGGCCAGGGCTGCCAATGCCCTGGCTACCAATGATATCAATATCCTGGCTGTGTCCCAAACAGCTCGCCAGACGAACATGCAATTTGTGGTGGAGCGTGACCTTTTTGCCCAAGCACAAATAGCTTTACACACAGCGTTGTGCATGAAACAAAACCAGACCTGCACGCCGGAATAAACAGAAACTGCCTAGCCTTTATACAGAAGATAAAGGGGATCCCCCCTAAAAATAGAAAAAATGCTCCTAAAAGGACTGAGGTGATATGCTACTCAAGCATACAAACAGGAGAAATCTAAAAGAAATCCGCTACTTTTCACACTATTTCTCCTCCTGTATTGCTACTTGTCCACCTACCTGGGACAATACTCGTTGCAACTCTTTGATCAATATTGGCTTTGATAAATAATCAGTCAGGCCAGCCTTAAGAAACTCTTCTCGTTCATCAGGCATGGCGTAAGCAGTCAAAGCAATAATGGGGATAGCTGATTTTCCCCTAATTTCTCCAGAACGAATGGCTTTGGTGGCCTGTACACCATCTAGAATGGGCATCTGGATATCCATCAAAATACAATCAAAATCATATTGGCGCAGTAAATCCAACACCTGTCCACCATTCTCAGCCAAGGTCACCTCATGTCCCAAGGATCTGACTAGATGTACCGTTGTTTCTTGATTACAGGGTTCGTCCTCTGCCACCAAAATTCGTAAGGATTTGCATGTTTCAGATATGGCAGGGGTTTTTGTTTCAGGCACTTGTTTGGGGCCAGGAAGATCGAAGGGCAAGACCACATGTATTGATGTTCCCTGGCCAGGGATACTTTCAATCTGAATATGCCCATCCATAAGTTCCACCAAACGCCGAACAATAGCCAAACCTAGACCAGCACCCTGGTGCGTACGGCTGTAAGAGCTATCCAACTGTGAAAAAGGTTGAAAAATACGATGCAGTCCTTCCTCTGAAATACCACTGCCCGTGTCTTCAACGGTAATGAGGATGCGCAGCGCCTCTTGTCTGGCAGGAGGCAGGGATAGAAAACTAACAATAATTTGGCCAGAAGAAGTAAATTTAAGAGCATTACCCACAAGATTGAATAGAATTTGGCGTATCCGGACTTCATCGCCAACAACAATTTCGGGTATGGCTGGATCAACGTAACAGCGTAGAGCGATAGACTTTTCTTGGGCCTGGATGACAAAAAGTTGTAAAACAGACTCGTGGAGATCCCTAATGGAAAATTCCGTAGCAAAAAGTTCCATCTTCCCTGCTTCAACCCGGGAAAGATCTAAAATATCAGCCAACAGCCGGGTCAAACGTTCTGCTGAAATCAGCGATAATTGCACATATTTTTCTTGTTCATTATCCAAAGTGGTCATTTGCAATAATTGCAACATGCCCATGATGCCGTTTAAAGGAGTGCGAATTTCATGACTCATATTCGCCAAGAACTCACTTTTGGCCTTATTGGCAGCTTGGGCAGCCTTGGCAGCCTTTTCAAGTTGCTCACGCAAAGCCCGGGCTTCGGATATATCCCGAGTCACACCAAGATAACTGTTAACCTGGCCCAAATTATCAAATAATGGTCGAACAACTGCCTCCACCCAGATAGTACTTCCGTTGTGATGATATTGTTCTAACTCCAGGCGAAGTACAGAATCTTGAGCAGATTGTTGTTTGGAAGATAGCTGTTGTGCTGCATCTTGAACTCGCTGTACTGACTCAGCTGTCAAGGACTTCTCCATGGGCTCGAGTAAAGCTTCCTCAGGATTTATACCGCGCAGCTTATATATCGATGGGCTGACATAGGTGAAACAAAGATCCAAATTTGAAATCCAAATGACATCATCAATACTTTCCGCCAAAAACCGATATTTACGCTCCTGTTCTGCAAGGATCAGGCTTATTTTTTTCCGTTTGGTAATATCCAAAAAAATACAGGCAAATTGGCCTGGCACTGGACAAAAGGCATTTATTTCAAAGTATTTCTCCAGTTCTGCCAAATAGTATTCAAATTTCATGGACTCGCCTGTTAAGGCCACGTGTCCATAATTTTCTATCAAACTTTGATCAATATCAGGGAAAAAATCTAAAACTGTCTGTCCCACTACATCTGTTTTGGCCAGACCCACCAACGATTCAAAAGCTGGGTTGACATCCAAGAAACGATAATTCACGGGCTTACCCTTTGGATCGCAAATAATCTCATGCAAAGCAAAACCCGTGATCATTTCCTGAAAAAGTGTGTGATAACGCATCTCAGCCAAACGTTTGGCTGTGACATCTTCGATAATAATATATACTTGAGATGGCCTGGAAGTATCGGCATAAAAAAGAGGAGTGGCATTTACTGAAATCCAGGTATAATCTGTTTGGGGATGAGATCTTACACCCACAATAAAATGTTCAACAGGCTTTCGGGTCCGAAGAGCAACCATGGCTGGATGGTCTGCCTCTGGTAGGAAATGTCCAAATTCATCCACCACCTCCCAAATGGGTGAAGAAGACTTATGCCCCCGCATTTGTTCTGTGGTATAGCCTAAAATACGCTCTGCTGCCGGGTTGGCCAGGGTAACCCGACCTTGCCCATCCTGATAGACAACGCCTTGGCTCATGGTTTCAAAGAGTTGCCGATAGATTTCTTCCTGTTTTTGCAGTTTTTCTTCAGTTATTTTTCTGGCAGTAACATCAACACAAAAGCCGTGATAACAAAGGGTGTTATCCTGGACATCTCCAACTTTGCGTGCATTCTCAGAAACCCAGACCAAGGATCCATCCTTTTTGAAAAAACAAAACTCCTGCCCAACTATTTGACCTTGCTCCTCCAAAGTACGCAAAAACCATTGCCGATGAGCAGGATCAACATATACTTGGGTTGCTATGTCCACGATACTGTCCACAAGCTCCTGTCCCGAAGCATAGCCCAGCATACGGGCAAGGGCTGTATTGGCATAAAGAAAGCGACCTTGAGGCGTGGTAAGATAAACACCAATGGGAGCGTCAGCTAAAAAAGAAAAACACTCATTGGGGGTAAGGATACCTGCAGGCAGATCGGTAGCAGAGTCTGGAAAAGACATGCATGACCCCTAGGGCTGTAGGCTTTTGAGCTTGGCCACTAAACCCGAACGATAGGACAAGAATTATTCAAACAAAAGGTAAAATAAATGGCAAGCTTCTTCATTTAATTTTAAAATTCCAGAGCATATGTAAAGCAAAAACGTCATTGCACTTCATAACTCCTCATTAAACTCACCACTTTTCCCACCACTTTTATGCACCAGGCGACAGTCGGTGATACGAATATCTCGCTGTACAGCCTTACACATATCATAAATAGTCATGGCCGCCACCTGGGCCGCCACCAAGGCTTCCATCTCTACTCCTGTTTGTCCAATGGTCCGGGCTTCTGCTTCTATTTCTATGGTCAAATCCTGTGGGACAGGCTCCAGACGCACGTCTATCTTGGACAAAAAAAGAGGATGACACATGGGGATAAGCTCCCAGGTTTTTTTGGCCGCCATGATTCCAGCGATCTTGGCTGTAGTGAGCACATCACCTTTGGGCAATGCATTTTTGGTCAAAAGGGCATAGGTATTGGCATTAAGGATGACTCGAGCCTTGACAATGGCCTTACGCAGCGTAGCTGGCTTGTGGCCAACATCAACCATGACCACATTTCCTGCTTCATCAATATGTGTTAATTTCTCTTCCATACATGTGCCTCCAAGAGTGCGCCTGCCTCAACGCACAAAAAAAGCCGGAAACTCTCGTCTCCGGCCTGATTATTTCCTGATCAATACTTAATCACCCATGGCTTTTTTAAAAAAATCCTTGACCTTCTTTATAGGTCGCCCTTCTTCCAAACGATCAAATTCACGCAGCAATTCTTCCTGCTTCTTGGTTATTTTGGTAGGAATATGTACCAGAACCTCCACCAAAAGATCTCCCTTTTGGGTGCTGCCCAGATAGGGTAAGCCCATGTTTTTAATACGCAATATTTTTCCTGATTGCGTACCCTTGGGAATTTCTAGAGTCACTGGTTCATCAATGGTAGGCACTTCTATTTTGGCTCCCAAAATAGCCTGCACAATGGAAATGTCAGCACTAACAACTAAATCTTGGCCACGGCGGGCAAATATTTTATCGTCTTCAACATAGATTACAACATATAGATCGCCATAAGGCCCACCAAAATCTCCAGGCTCTCCTTCGTTACGAAGTCTGAGACGGCTCCCTGTATCAACACCAGCGGGAATACGTACTTTCAGATTTTTATCCACCTGGACAATGCCATTGCCCCGGCATTTGGGGCAAGGATGGGTAATGACCTTCCCTTCACCACGGCAAACAGGACAGGGCACAGAAATTCTAAAAAATCCCTGACTCTGGGTTACCTGACCTTGGCCATGACAATGCTGGCAAGTTTCTGGAGTATGACCAGGAGCAGATCCCTGGCCATGGCAATCAGAGCAAACTTCTTTTTTGGGGATATTGAGTTCTACTTCTGTACCTTTGGCAGCATCGCGAAAGGAAATATTGAGGTTATAGCGCAAGTCAGCTCCAGCTCTGGCCCTTCTCCGCCCGCCAGCTGCTGCACCAAAACCAAACAAGTCCCCAAAAATATCACCAAAAGCACTAAAAACATCTTCGGTGGAGTGAAAATGGTCACCAAAGCCCTGACCATTGATGCCAGCATGGCCAAAGCGATCATATTGGGCGCGTTTTCCAGAGTCACTTAAAATCTCATAAGCTTCAGCTGCTTCTTTAAACTTGTCCTCAGCATCTGGATCATCAGGATTGCGGTCTGGATGATATTTCAACGCCAGTTTTCGATATGCGCTCTTAATTTCGTCAGCAGATGCATGGTTCTCTATACCGAGAACTTCATAATAATCACGTTTGGTGGACATTATTCATCCTGCTCATCAACAACAAAACTCAAATCTTCAATGCGTTCCACATCTGGCAAAACCTTACCTTCAGCAATTTCTCGAAGGGCGGTTACGACTTCTTTGTTCTTGCTCTTGACCAAAGGTTCATATCCATCATGGTATTGCTTGACCCGCTTGATGGCCATCTGCACAATTAAAAATCTATTATTGACCTTTTCCAAACAATCTTCAACAGTAATTCTGGCCATTGGACCTCCAAAAACACATATAACTCAAGAGTTAGCAAAATCAATACGACTTAACACAAGGCAAAATAACATTATAAATTACACATACTTTCCTACTACTGTCAACGTGAAAATCAAGGCTTGGACCCTGCTCCGGACAAGCATTCACAAGGCAAATGAAAAAACAAGGTGCATCTCAAATGTTCTCAGTACCCTCTGCTGATCGTATATCTGACAAAAACTCGCCATAACCAGACCCAAAAATCATTTTTTGAAATGCCCAGGTGACCTGTATCCTTAATACGCAAGACCAGCCTGTCAATTCTTTGCCCTCAACTTTTAAACCAATACCAGATACGGACTTTTTTATGGCACAATGGAAAAAACTTAAATATGCCCAGCAAAGCTGCTTGAGCCAAGTTGGAAAAATTATGCAACAAACGGGCATGCTTTGGCCTGGAGCCCGCATTGGCCTTGCTGTTTCCGGAGGCATAGATAGCTGGGTCATGCTTCAGGTTATGCTTTTACGTCAACGTATCATCCCCTTTTCCTTTGAGCTTTTTATTATTCATTTGAACCCGGGTTTTGACCTTACCGCCCATGAGCCCCTCTCGCATTGGATGCGCAAGTACGGCCTGGCGGGACACTTGGAAACCACAAACTTTGGACCCAGGGCCCATTCAAAAGAAAATACAAAAAAATCACCCTGTTTTTTTTGCGCTTGGCATAGACGAAAACGGCTTTTTGATCTGTGCCAGCACTATAGATTGACCCACCTGGCCTTAGGACACAATAGCGATGATTTGGTCTCCACATTTTTTATGAACATCTTGCACGCAGGTAAAGTGCATGGCTTGGTTCCCAAAGAATCCTATTTTCGCGGACAATTAACCCTGATCCGCCCCTTGTTACTCCTGGACAAAACCACCATCATTCAGGCAAGCCGACAATGGCAACTGCCCATCTGGGAAAACCCATGCCCCTCCAAAGATGTGACTGCCAGATCCAAAACCCTGGAAGCTGCCTTACAACTGTGCTCAGCAGATAAACACAAACGCACCAATATGTTTGGTGCCTTGCGCCGCTGGCAAATGGAAAGTTGGATGGACAAACCAAAATAATCAGCCTGGTCCATGTTTTGCTTAAATGACATAACATGGACCTCTTTTCTTTTGATCCCATCATTATTTTGACTTTTTTATGCGCTTTAATGCGCATTAGTCTCCTTTTGTTTCTTATGCCTTTTTTTGGAGGCCAGACCATCCCGCCTCAGGTCAAGGTTGCTCTTTGCCTGGCTCTGACCCTTGCCTTGTGGCCCCAGCTTCCTCTTATGGGCGAATATATGCCTCGGCATCCCTTTGCCCTGGCCCTCATGCTTGGAGCAGAACTTGTATTGGGCATGATTTTAGGACTAGCTATCCGTTTTATTTTTGCAGCTATTCAAACCGGAGGACAACTTATTGGCTTTCAAATGGGCTTTGCCATGGTCAATGTGATGGACCCGGATTCAGGAGTTTCTGAGGCTGTCACTGCCCATTTTTTATATATGGTCAGTTTACTGACGTTTTTATCCTTTAATGGCCATTTATTTTTATTAAAAGCTTTGGTGCAAACCTTTGAGTTCATCCCTCCAGGACAAGTACTTATTTCTACAAAAATCGCTTCGCAAATCTTTATGTTGGCAGGGCAAATGTTTCTACTAGCTATCCACATTGCCGCACCAGTCATGGCTGCCCTACTTTTGGTGGACCTGGCCCTGGCTTTGATTTCCAAAGCATCACCGCAAATGAATGTGCTCATTGTGGGCTTTCCCATTAAAATTAGTATTGGTTTTTTATTTTTAAGCATGGTTTTTGAACTCATTGTTTTGCATATGGAAGGATTTGTAGCTGGTATGCCGGGTCTTTTTTCTCAACTTATTGGGGCCATGCGGTAGCACATCATGTCCCAGAAAGATCCCAGCCGTACAGAAAAAGCGACACCCAAACGTCGTGATAAAGCCAGAAAAGAAGGCAATGTCCCCAAAAGCCAAGAATTGTCCAAGCCTGTGGTCATGATCTTTGGGCTTTTGATTCTGCGTATTTATCTGGACACTATTCATACTGAGATGAAAAGTCTCATGCGCTGGTTTTTTCAGGATGGGTTCAGCTATCAGCTCACTCCAGCTTCAGTGTACACCTTGTTGCAAAAATGCATGGCCAGTATTGCCCTTATGGTCTTGCCAATAATGCTTGTGGTTGCTGCCAGTGCCTATGTGGTTACCCGCTTACAGGTAGGTAAACTCTGGGCACCAAAGGTGTTGAAACCTAAATTTAAAATGTTCAATGTTATAGCAGGGCTCAAGCGTTTATTTTTAAGCAAAGACACCGCAGTGCGTTTGCTTAAAAATATCTTTATGGCTGCTGCCGTGGCCTTTGGACCATACCTCGTCATTAAACAGGCCATGGGCGAAGTCCTGCCCCTTTTTTATCAAGCACCTGAGGCCATTGCTGCTTATGTGCTGCGCACCTGCCATACCATGTTTTACTATGCTTTGGTCCCACTTCTGCTCATTGGTATTGCCGACCTGCTCTATACACGATGGAATTATGAAGAAAAATTAAAGATGACCAAAAGTGAAATCAAAGATGAACGCAAACAGGCTGAAGGTGATCCGGTCATTAAAAATAAGCAACGCCGCAAAATGTTTTCTGTTATGATGATGCGCATGATGCAAGATGTCCCCAAAGCTGACGTGATTATCACCAACCCGACCCATTTGGCCATTGCCATTCGTTATAATGCGCTGGAGGCTCCAGCTCCCATCATTTTGGCCAAAGGTGCAGGACCTGTTGCTGAACGCATCAAGAAGATAGCCCGTGAAAATGGGGTGCCCATTCGTGAAAACAAACCACTGGCACGCGCTTTGTATAAAATAGCCGAAGTTGGGGACAGCATTCCCGAAGAATTTTACCAGGCAGTGGCCGCTATTCTGGCTCAGGTTTACAGAATAAAGCCAAATAGAATGTAAAGAGCTCACGTAAAGGATGTCAAAATAATGTCTACCCGTACTGATACCATGACCATCAACTACAAACGCTTTACACGTCAAGGTGACTTGCTCCTGGCAGGTGGAGTTGTGCTCATTCTTTTTGTCATGCTTGTGCCCCTGCCAACCATAATCCTGGACATACTTCTGGCATTCTCCATCTCTTTTTCCCTGGTGATACTCATTACTTCCATGTTTATGACCACGCCCCTGGAATTTTCCATTTTTCCATCAGTACTTTTGGTGACCACCTTGCTCCGACTGGCCTTAAACGTTGCCTCCACCCGATTGATTTTAATGCATGGCGATCAGGGAACTGGAGCAGCTGGCAAGGTTATTCAAGCTTTTGGCGAGTTTGTGGTTGGTGGCAATTTTGCCATTGGCGCAGTTATCTTTTTGATCCTTTTTATTTTAAATAAAGTTGTAATTGTCTCGGGAACTACTCGTATTGCCGAAGTAGCTGCCCGCTTTACTTTGGATGCCATGCCCGGCAAGCAAATGGCGATTGAAGCGGATCTCAACGCTGGACTCATTGATGAAGAAACAGCCGTGCGCCAACGTGAAAATCTACGGCGGGAAGCAGACTTTTATGGAGCCATGGACGGTGCAAGTAAATTTGTGTCCGGAGATGTTAATGCAGGCATGTTCATCACCTTTGTCAATATTGTTGGTGGGATATTTATTGGTGTACTGCAAAAAGACATGTCCTGGGCTTCTGCCGCTCAAACCTTTACCCTCTTGACCATTGGTGATGGCCTCGTTTCCACCATTCCCTCTTTAATTACTTCCACCTCAGCTGGTATTATTGTGAGCCGCGCGGCGGCTGAAGCACGCATGGGCGAGGAATTTATTGGCCAATTAACCAATCATCCCAAGGCCCTTAAGCTTGTTTCTGGAGTTCTTTTACTCTTTGCCATAGTCCCTGGAATGCCCACCCTCGCCTTTTTGATTCTCTCAGGGATACTGTATGCAGTGGGGCATATTTCGGAGCGCATCAGTGCTGAAACACAACAACCTGAACAAAAAAAGAAAAAGGCCACTGCTTTGGACAGTCCCGAAGAAGTCCAGGCCCTGTTACCCCTGGATATCATGGAACTGGAAGTGGGTTATGGTTTGATTCCTTTGGTTGACGAGGAACAAAACGGTAATCTGTTGGCCCGGATTCGCTCTATTCGGCGTCAATTTGCCCTGGACATGGGAGTAGTGGTGCCGTCATTACACCTACGTGACAATTTACAGCTTAAACCTGGAGAATATGTAGTGCAAATCAAGGGTAATCGTATTGCTTCAGCAGAAATTGTTATTGATCATTTTCTGGCCATGGATCCTGGTGATGCCCGACACGCCATAAAAGGTATTGAAACTCTGGAGCCTGCCTTTAATCTGCCGGCCTTGTGGATTCATGAGTCCAAAAAAGATGAGGCAGCCATGGCTGGCTACACAGTGGTGGATCCTTCCACAGTCATTGCGACCCATTTGACCGAAGTATTTAAACAAAACCTGCATGAATTTTTGGGGCGCCAGGAAGTCCAGGCTCTGCTTGACAACTTGTCCCAGCGTGCGCCCAAGGCTGTGGAAGAATTGGTACCTGGTATCTTGCCTTTGGGTACAGTGCAAAAGGTACTTCAAAACTTGGTCCGTGAAAATGTTTCCATTCGGGATTTACTCAGCATTGTGGAATGCCTGGCTGACTATGGCCCTACCATTAAAGATGCCGACCAATTGACAGAGTTTGTTCGCCAGCGTTTGGGACGTACCATTATCAAACCCTATTTGGGATCAGCCAATCTTTTACCCATTATTTCTCTGTCTGGCACCATTGAGTCTTCCTTTCAGGAAAGTATCAAACAAACAGAACATGGGGCATATTTGGCCATGGAGCCAGGTCTGGCCCACAAGATCATTCAGGCCATTAACAAGGCTGCAGAAAAGGGAATTGTGGCCGAAGGACAACCCGTACTCCTGACATCGCCCATGATACGCCAACATTTGGCACAACTTTTAACCCGATTTTTACCCACAATGCCCGTTATTTCCCAGGCTGAAATTCCTGCGGACATCAGACTTGAATCTGTAGCCATGGTGGAAATCTAAATGCAGGTCAAAACCTTTAGTGGCCCAAGTACCACAGAAGTTATGGCCCAAATTAAAGCTGAGTTGGGGCCAGATGCCATTATTTTGAGTAGTCAAAAGCATATACGCCAAGGAGTACCCTACTATGAAATCATGGCTGCTTTGGACGCACCAATTCCAGAGCCAAGCCCAAAGAAGTTACAAAGCCACGACGGACTAAGGGAACTCAAAGATGAATGGGCCGTCCTGCGCAAACAGCTTATGGCCATTGTAACACCCCAAATAGATCTGGAAATCTTAAATCCTCGCCAAAAATTGGTGTTTGAATGTTTGGACCGAGAAGGTGTCAGCCAAGATGTTCTTATGAAACTCTGGGATACCTTTCGACGTTTCCCAGATAGCCCCATCTTGGCTACCATGGCGAACTTGATTCATATCCGCCCCTGGCTGGAAACAAAATGGACACACCCTATCCATTATCTGGCTGGGCCATCAGGCTGCGGCAAAAGCTCTACCCTCCTGCGTCTGGCTTTGACCATGAAGAAAAAGGATCCCCAAGCACGAATTTTAGTCGTCAATGCTGATAACTCCCAAGGTAAAGGGCGATTGTACTTACGCCATTATGCTGAACTTTCGGATTTATCCTACCGGGAACTGGATACCCCAGAACAATGGCAGGCACTGGAAGAAGATGCGCAGGACTATGACCTTGTTTTGGTTGATATGCCCAGCCTGCCCCACGGCCTCAACCTTGATGCCTGGCTTGACCATCTTTCTGGAGGTCTTTTGCCTCCAGGCCAGGTTCATGTGATCCTCAGTCCGGTTTACAGCCCCAAGCAAATGGAAAATTTTATAACCAGGCTGTGTTGCAAGCAGGCAGCAAGCATCATCTGGACGAAGCTGGATGAAGCTTGTAATTATGGTGAAATCTTAAATCAGACCAAACGTTCCGGATTGCCTGCGTCCCTTTTTTCCGTGGGTCCGGAACTGAAAAATACCCTGGTTGAACCACGGGAAAATGATATTTGGAAACTCTTGCTGCGACATGAACTGCCCACAACCCAACTTGACTCCAACCTTTAGCGATACAAGGTCACTATGAGCGCACCACTTCCCATAGTTCTATCAGTCACCTCCGGTAAAGGAGGCGTTGGCAAAACCAATATCTCTACTAACCTGGCCATTTGTCTGAGCAAACTTGGCTACCGCTGTGTCATTCTTGATGCTGACCTTGGCCTAGCTAATGTGGATGTCCTTTTGGGCTTAACACCCCAGCACAACCTCTTTCATGTTTTTCATGAAAAGGTATCCTTGGAGGATATTCTTTTCCCCACTCCTTATGGTTTTTCCATTTTACCTGCTTCCAGCGGGATGAGTGAAATGTTGTCTTTAAGTACCGGGCAAAAACTGGAACTCCTGGAAGCTGTGGATATCCTGGAGGATAAAACTGATTTTCTCATAGTGGACACAGGGGCAGGAATTAATGACAATGCCTTATATTTTAATCTCGCTGTGCAGGAACGTTTATTGGTCATTACTCCTGAACCAACCTCTCTTACGGATGCCTATGCCCTGATCAAAGTGTTAAAAATCAAACATGGTGTGGAAAAATTTCATGTGCTCATTAATATGGCTCAAACGGAGAAAATGGCTCGAGGCATTTTTGCCAAACTGTACGCTGCCTGTGACCATTTTTTAAGTGGAGTATCCTTGAGTTTTACTGGCTATATACCCTTTGATTCCAATGTTCGCCAGGCAGTCATTAAACAGCATCCCTTTTGTAGCCTGTTCCCCCAGACCGAAGCCACTAAAGCTCTGGAGAAAATAAGCCAAAATATTGCTGCCTGGAAGCCACAGGATCATTTGGATGGAAACATCAAGTTCTTCTGGAAAAAACTCCTCTTTGGACAATAGCACAGCTCAAAACCCAGCGTGGTCCATTTTAGAGCAGCCGGGCATTTCTTTTGCTTCCTTGCCTTCCATAATCAAGGACAAAATTGCTCGTGCCTTTGCGCCACGCATCAGGGCCATTGCCTACCATCTGAAGGCAAAACTGCCGGCCCATGTGGAGCTGTCTGATCTTATTGGTGCAGGAACTTTGGGACTCATGGAGTCTTTACAAAACTTTCAACCACAATTGGGTATCCCCTTTGAGTCCTTTGCTGACAACCGCATTCGTGGAGCCATGCTTGATGAGCTAAGACGCCTGGACTGGTATTCCAGAGGATTACGACAAAAAATTAAAAAACTAGAACACATTATCCGTAACTTTGAACAGGAACATGGGTACACCCCTGATCGTAATGATCTGGCCTCCTTGACCGGACAGGACCTGTCAAGTTTGGAATCCACCTTGGAAGCCCTGAATTCTCAAATTATTTTAAGCTTGGATGCAGTGCAAGAACAAACCTCAGGAGCACAAAGCTCTGACCATGGAGACCCTGCAACTCGGGTGGCCTTTCACGACATTATTGACAAGCTGGCTCTTCTCATCAATACACTTGGTGAACGGGAACAACTGGTCCTGAGCTTGTACTATACTGAGGACCTCAATATGAAAGAGATTGCTGCAACTTTGGATGTGACCGAAGGACGCATCTCCCAAATGCACTCTCAGGCCTTGGCCAAGTTAAAAAAAATGTTCCAACAACGTCATGGTGTAATCAGCTAGCCAAAAGTTTATAAACCGAATGTAATGTCTATGTGGAGGTTCATATGCCCGTTAATACGAGTATGCGCGTTCTTGTTGTCGATGATTTTTCGACCATGCGCCGCATTATTAAAAATATCCTCAAGCAATTGGGGTTTACGAATATTGTCGAGGCTGATGACGGAACCGGTGCTTGGGACATCCTTACCAAGGACCAAATTGATTTTATCATCTCCGACTGGAATATGCCGCAAATGACCGGCATCGAATTACTACGTAAAGTTCGAGCCAGTGAAGAGTTTGCTGATCTCCCCTTTTTGATGGTTACCGCCGAAGCGCAGCAGGAGAATATTATTGAAGCTGTTCAAGCCAAAGTGTCCAATTATATTGTCAAACCGTTTACTGCCGAAACCTTAGGTGAAAAAATCCATAAAATATTTAGCTAATCCCATGGCCAGGTAGCTCTCCCGGCCTTTTTACTATCCATGATACTGCCCATTCTTTTTGCGCAGCCCTCTTCGGCAGAACCCAATGTCACTTTGGATGACGAACAACTGCAAGACAAGCTCCCCAAAAGTGTACAAAAAGTTGAGCTTGATCTGGATGATGCACTGTTCCTGCAATTGGAAGAAAGTACTCCAGCACCTCCTCCTGAAAAACCACTTCCCAGCATTGAAGCAGAATTGGTCCTGGCTGAAGCTGGCACTTTCCAAGTCCCCATGTGGAAAAAAATATGGTTTTTGGGAATTGTGGCCTTACTTTTTATGAGCCTAGGTGGAGTTATTGCCTTCATCCTGTTGCGTCCAACTCCTGAAGCACCTGTTCTCGATTTTGTCAGGACAGAGGAAGACACGTCCCCCCTGGCGAGCACACATCCTGAACGTCAATTTTCCTTGAAACCCTTTATGGTCGAAATCAAGCAAAAAAATACCATTAATTTTTTGACCTATGCCTTTGCTATTCCCTATACCAATAGCACCTTCCACCGGGAATTGGAGGAAAAAACTCTTCTTCTGCGTGATGCTGTGTACCAGTATCTAACCAGCTCCGATCTAAAACTTCCTGATGATCCGGACAGCATTGCACAAGTCAAACAACAAACCATTGCCCTTGTTAACAGTATCATGGAAACAGGCCAAATTTCATCACTGTATATTGCTGAATATGGAGTGCACTAATGGTTAACAATCTAAGCTTGTCCACACTGATTAGTCAGCTTCCGGAAGCCCAACGAATACACCAAGCCCAGCTTTCTCATCCGGAAACACAACATGCCTTGGCCCAGGAATTGAGCCAACGCCGCCAAGAGCAAGAAAAAAAGCAGGTCGCAAAATCTGAACACATTGCCAACCAGACTGTGGATAAAGACGGTCATCAAGGCTCAAATGCGTCTTACCCTGGAAGTCAGAGTCCCAGAAAAGATAAAGAAAATACTACTCTGCCTGATCAAAATTATTTATTGGATGTCATTGCCTGATGCATATTTCTTTTTGGATTCTTGTTACCTCCACTGCCGTGGAAATGCTCTTACTCGTGCTGGCAGTACTTTTTTTCATACGCTTAAAAAAATCTGAAGCCTTGGTGCGTACATTACAAGAACGACAGCATGAGTTTTTACAACGTCTGGATTTTAATGCCACTTTGGAAAAAGAAATTATCAGTTCTTTTGAAACCAGACAAAAAGAATTGACTCTGTTGGAAGAAAAATTACAGCAACGTGCTGATGAAATGCGTCGTCTCTTGGATCAGGCAGAAAATTTTACCCAATCACCCCAGTTTTTACGACAAACCATCTTAAATGGAGTCAAACGCGGTCAATCTGTAGCCATGTTGGCCAAAGCCACAGGCCTGAGTGTGGATGAAGTAGAGCTTATTGTGGACCAACTCAAAATGTAGCCTGGCGTACATAAGACCTGGGTTTATTTTCCTGTAATGAGCAAAAGCATGTCAGCTAAAATTTTTTAGATCTTGAACACCTATTTCCTGTGAACACCTCTAGTCATCCCCTTTGTATTTCTCCTGAAAGCCCCTGGCTTGCTCCTTTAGCAGGTTATTCGGACCTGGCCTTTCGACTTTTGTGCCGTCAGCATGGCTGCCAAATAGCAGTAACAGAAATGGTCAGTGCCAAAGGTTTGATCTATGGCAGCCCCGGGACCAGTGACCTGTTACAAACCAGTCCAGAAGAAACAGTTTTGGTGGTGCAACTTTTTGGTGCAGAAACCTCCTTTCTGGTGCAGGCTCTGGAACGACTCAAAGCCATGGGGTACCGTTATTTTGATCTTAATTGTGGATGCTCGGTACGCAAAGTGGTTAAAACCGGTAGTGGCGCAGCCTTATTAAAAAACCCTCAAGTGTTGATAGATATTGCAAAAAATATCCTGCCCATAGCTGGCCCTGGATGTATGGGCTTTAAGCTGCGCCTGGGATGGAACACAGGAGATAACGCATACCTGGCCTTGGCCCAAAATCTGGAACAACTGGGAGCTGCCTGGATCACCTTACACCCTCGCTATGCCACCCAGGGTTTTTCCGGACAGGCCGACTGGATGCACCTGGCACAACTTAAACAGGAGCTACGTATCCCGGTTATTGCCAGTGGAGATCTTTTTTCAGCTGAGGACGCCTTGCGCTGCGTACAGAAAACAGGAGTTGACAGTGTCATGTTTGCCAGAGGGGCCCTCAATGATCCGCATATTTTTCATCGCTACCAACAACTGCAAAAAAACACTCCAAGTATAAAGACCCAAGAGGAAATGTGCTTGGCTGCTCAACACCTCTATGCGCTTTATTGCCAGCTCAACATGCAAAAAGTCGGACTCTTGAAAATGCGCACTCTGGTCCCCAAATTTTTTAAAGGATTATCCAACGCAAAAGCTGTTCGCCGCCATATTGGCAGCTGCTCATCCTGGGCAGAGATCCAACAGATTATAACCAGTGAAGCATGAGAGAAAAATGAAGTTACGCATTGCCAAAACAGCGGGTTTTTGCATGGGAGTGGACCGAGCCTTGCGCAAACTAGACCAGGCCATAAGCACTCATGGGCACCAAGGAACAATATATACATTGGGCCCCATCATCCATAACCCACAAGTTTTACAAAAATATGTCCAACTGGGGGTAGAACAGGCCAGCTCTGACACTATTTTTACTCCCTCAGATATGGTTATTATTCGGGCGCATGGGATTCCCAAGAATATTGAAGAAAAAATAGCTGAGCAGGGAGTGACACTCCTGGATGCCACTTGCCCCAAAGTAAAGAAAGCTCAGGTGTTAATTAGACAACAAGCTGACCAGGGCAAACATTTGCTCCTTTTTGGAGAACAGGAACATCCCGAAGTACAGGGACTGGTCAGTTATGCCCGAGATTTTACTGTTTTTGAGTCAGAAGAAGAATTAAGAAGCCTTACTCTTTCTTTACATAAAACCTATTTTCTAGCTGCTCAAACAACCCAGGACCGAGAAGCCTTTGTGTCCATTGCCACGTATCTAAGCCATACCATCCAGACAGGAATACATGTTTTAGATACCATTTGTATGGCCACGAAAGAACGTCAAGATGAAGTCCAGGCTTTGTCACAACAAGTTGACGCCATGATTATTGCTGGAGGAAAAAACAGTGGCAATACCCGCCGCCTCTTTCAAATTGCCCAGGAGGCTGGAATTTATGCTGTACATGTGGAAACAGCGTCTGAGCTTCCTTGGGAAGATTTAGCACAATTTGAGCATATTGGCCTGACAGCCGGAGCCTCAACCCCAAGCTGGATCATCGAAGAAATTATCCAAAGTATTGGTGAGGTGTTAAGAATCAAGGCGTAAAGCTATCACGTACCCTCTTCGCTTGACCAGGATAGTCAGTAATGAGAGCAGTAGCCCCCTCCTCCATAAGCCAGATCATTTTCTGTTCCTGGTTTACGGTATAGACGTTGACATGAAAACCAGCCTTCCGAAAAAAAGCGATACGCCCTGGGCTCAACCCTGTGCATGCTGGATGTAGGGCCCACGCACCCACCTGATCTAACATGGCTAAAATCACCTCATTGGATTGCTCCATAGATTTACGATCCAGCAACAACCCTACTGGCACTTGTGGACAAAATTTCTTAAAATATTTCAGAGAATGGGGTGAAAATGAGGAAATCAAAGCCTTTTGACTCATACCTGTTTTGTGCAGACAAGAGGCGACTTCATGCGCCAGAGCTTCAGCATTGTCTTCAGTTCCAGGTGTGCTTTTAAGCTCGACATTAACGAACATGTTCTGAACCTGACTCCAGGTCAGGGCCTCCACCAAGGTTGGGATTCTTTGTTGCGTAATAACCTGCTCAGATCCAAAAGCTTTTCCCTGAGCAAGGGCTTTAAAGGGATCTCGACGAATAAACCAACTTCCTGCGTCCAGAGTCTTTATCTGAGCCAAAGTCAGCTGGGTGACAACCTGATGCCGACGCACAGGAGCTTCGGCCATCTGAGCAATATTTGTCGTGCGCCTTAGGCCATGATCGTGAATAACAACTGCTTCGTGGTCAGCCGTAAGATGAACATCAAACTCCCACCCATCAGCACCTTGGATCAAGGCAGCCTGGGCTGCAGCCAATGTATTTTCTGGGGCCACACTACGTGCTCCACGATGAGCCCAAATACGTATGTTGTGCTTCTGCATTTCCAGTCCAGTTGTTCTATGCTCGTTGGGATTATATCACGCAAACGAATCCAACCAGGGTATCAAGTTTTTTTCCTTGATTTCACCCCATTGATCATCTAAATATTTGTCTTTGCAATAAAACGCCCCCATAGCTCAGGTGGATAGAGCACGGGATTCCTAATCCCGGTTAGCCCATGTTCGAGTCATGGTGGGGGCGCCAATTTAAAGAACTATTTTAGCACCTAGACTCTGGATGAAATAGTTCTTTTTTTACGCTCCAGAGCCAGTTGAAAAAGTCCCTACCTCTCATGGCTTGTACGAACTAGCTAAATGCGGCTATGAATCAATACCTACTTGTAACTGCAAGGAAGAACTCAAACTCATCCAGAACATTGTTTACAATAAGGAATTCAAATGAAAAAAATATTTGTAACTATTCTTTTGGTCTTACTCGTATCCCCCCTTATATACGCAGATGGCCTATGGAATATTAACGGACATATATTTTCTAATGTAAATACGCTTCAAAGAGGGAAAAAAGTTAAAGTAAGTGGACGTGTTTCAAGTGGACCAATGAAAACACCTTTACAAATACTCATTCATATTAAAAATGATGAAGGCAGGATATATGAAGCATATACTATAATACCAAACTATATTGGAAAAAGTGAAACATTTGAAACTTATTTTAATGCATGGACACGGTCTAGGCAATGGAAAGTAGTTTCTATCCAGACAAACTAATCCACCACCTCTTACTTTTATCGTTTTCCCACCCTCAGCTCTCTGCCTGACCATGATCTGGTCTGCGTAAAATCCACATAAATACAGCCAAGGCAAAAAACAACAGCGCCTGACTATAAAAAACATCTATGTAGGCCATATACGCGGCCTGTTGAAGTAGTTGCTTATACATAAAGGCCAAGGCTTGACCTGCATCTCCCAAAGTTTGAGTCAACGTATCATAGGCATGGACAAAAGGATTTTCATAAGGTGTAAGATGTTCCACCAAATAATGCTGATGGCTCTGTGCTCGCCTGGCCAATTGCGTGGTCACAAAGGCAGTGCCACAAGATCCGCCAAGATTACGAACCAGACTAAAAAGAGCTGAAGCATTGGTCATTTTGTGTCTGGGCAAAGAAACCATGGTCAAGTAGGATAAAGGGACAAAGAAAAAAGAGATACCAACAGCCTGATAGTTACGCCCCATAATCGCAGTACCAATATCAATGTGCAGAGTGAAATTGGACATGTACACCAAGGAGAGTGCTGATGCGGTCAGACCAAAACATAACAAAAAGCGAGCATCAATTTTTTCAGTAAGCTTTCCAATCATGGGCAAAAGAAGCAAAGTTATGGCCCCGCTGGGACCCAATACCAATCCAGCCAAATAGGATGTATAGCCCATGAGGCTTTGCAAATACATGGGCAACAAAACAATGGACCCAAAAAAAGCAAAAAACCCAAAAAACATGACTACATTGCCAGCTGCAAAATTGCGATCTTTATAGACTCGCAAATCAATAATGGGGTTCTCATGTCGCAACTCCCACCAAATCATGGTGACCAGACAAACTACGGCCAAAATGGTCAACACCACGATATGCGGAGAGGCAAACCAATCATCTCTTTGCCCTGTATCCAACACAATTTGCAAGCATGCCAGGCCAATGGATAAAAGGGCTAGCCCCATGAAATCAATTTTTTCTCCAGCCTTATAGCGGACCTGATACGGCGGATCACTAATAAAGGTCCAACACATGAGTAGAGCCACAATGCCTAGGGGGACATTAATATAAAAAATCCAATGCCAGGAAAAATTATCTGTAATCCATCCTCCCAAAAGTGGGCCAAGAATAGGTCCCATCACAGCACCCATGCCATAAATGGCCATTGCCAACCCTCGCTCTTTTGCTGAAAAGGTTTCCAACAAAATTGCTTGCGAAATGGGCTGTAGCCCTCCCCCGCCTAAGCCTTGGACAACACGAAAAAAAATAAGCATGCCCAAACTGCTAGCCATACCACACAGCATGGAAGCAAGAGTAAATATGGTTACAGAGAGGAGCAGGTAATTTTTCCGTCCCATGAGCCTGGAAAACCAACCACTCATGGGAATAACCACAGCATTGGCCACCAAATAGGAGGTCAAGACCCAGGTGGCTTCATCCTGCCCAGCCGATAAAGAGCCTTGAATATGGCTTAAGGACACATTGGCAATGGATGTATCGAGAATCTCCAGCAAAGTGGGGAGCATGACGCTCAAGGTAATAACCCACTTGCCAGCCTGACGTGAGGGATGCATAAAATTTAATCCAAATAAATGGTCGGCACAACACTCATACCCAGGCGTAGTCCCTGAGTACTATTGTCAGCATCAATGGCAATCTTGACCGGAATACGCTGGACCACCTTAACATAGTTGCCCATGGCATTTTCAGGAGGGAAAAGTGAAAAGACCGCGCCAGTACCAGACATGAAGGACTCCACATGGCCTGTAATTTTTACTTGGGGCAAGCCATCGACTTTCAAAACAACTTTTTGACCAACCCGCACACGGGCTAATTGGGTTTCCTTAAAATTGGCAGTAACCCATAATTGATCCGGATCCAAAGGCACCACAGCCATAAGAGGCTCTCCGGCCTTAATGATCTGACCTCGTTGGGCACGTTTTTTGGTGACCTGCCCTGCAACAGGAGATAGAATCGTTGTATATCCCAAATCCAATTCTGCTTTACGCACCCGCTCCTGGGCCAAAGTAACCCGGGCTTCCTGGGCAGCTACTTCCAAATCCTTGATGGATGCAACCTCATGCCCGGTTTGGGCCAGGTCCACATTGGCCTGCAAGCGAGCCACATTTTCCTGACCAGAGGCCAAAGCTCTTCCTGCTGCCCGAGCCCGATCTCGACTGGCCTGAACCTGGGCCTTGGCACTATCCAGATCAGCCTTGGCTGTGTCGAGCATGGCCTGCGGTATAACATCACTTCCCCGCAACTCTTTGAGACGGGTATAAGCAAGGTCGGCATTGGTTAAAATGGCCTCAGCCTGAAGCACCATTTGCTTGGCAGCAGCTTCTTCCAATTGAGCCTGCTCCAATTCTCTTTTCAAACTATCCAGTTGCGCTCTTGCCCCTGTAACTTGCAAATCTGTCTGACTTTGTTGCAAAGGAACCCCTTTGCGCAACGAAGCAAGTTGAGCTTCCGCAGTAGCAAGATCTGCACGGGCTTGGGCTACACCCACCTCATAGTCCACAGGATCCAGGACCAATAGTGGTTGCCCCGCTTCCACCAATTGGTTGTCGTCAACTAAAACCTGTAAGACATACCCATTTACTCGGGCCGCAACCTGATGAACGCGCCCATCAATAAAGGCATCATCTGTATGAACCCGCCCCAAACTACGCACATACTGAGCCAAGGCCAACAAGGCGATAACAATAATGACACTTAAAATGATATAACGCTTACGTATGCGACCATTACGGCCATTAGTTGTTTGTACTGCAGAAGATGTCATTGTTTACCTTATTTGAATCATTGGAATAGACAATTATGATGGCAAAAAGATTACTAAAATATGTGAAAGAGTGCAGCAATGCAGGAAAGATATATTTCCAACGCAAAGCATGCATTCTTATTTTAAGGAGCACGTTTGTAATGTGAGCTAAAAAATTGTGCAACTACCGACCATACACATCTTCAAAACGAACAATATCATCTTCGCCCAAATAACTTCCTACCTGTACTTCAATAAGCTCCAAAGCTATTTTACCTGGATTGGCCAGTCGATGTACTGACCCCAAAGGAAGATATACAGATTCATTTTCATGCAACAAAATTTCTTCGTCATCTCTGGTAACCAGGGCTGTGCCCCGTACAACCACCCAATGCTCGGCCCGGTGAAAATGCTTTTGCAAGGATAAAACCTGATCTGGTAATACCGTGATTCTTTTGACCTGGTACCTTCCGCCCTCATCAATAGATTCATAATGTCCCCAGGGCCGAAATACTTTCTTGTGGGCATGGGCTTCAATACGGCTATCAGCCGTGAGCTTGTTCACAATTTTCTTCACATCCTGGACCCGATCTTGTGGAGAGATAAGCACAGCATCAGCTGTTTCGACCACAACATGATTTTCTAGTCCTACAGCAGCCAACAAACGAGTTTCAGCATGTAAAAATGAACCCCGCACATCACATAAGACCACATCTCCATGAGTCACATTTCCATCTTCATCTTTTTGGCCAGCCTGCCATAGAGCATCCCATGAGCCCAAATCATTCCAACCACAATCAAGAGGAAGCATAACTCCTCGGTCTGTTTGCTCCATGACCGCATAATCAATGGAGTTCTCAGGACAACGAGTAAAAGCAGCCTGGTCCAGACGTAAAAAATCCAGATCCTTGGTGGCCTTGTCTAGAGCTTCGGTACACGCAGCAACAATATCTGGAGTCAGGACTTTAAGTTCTTCAAGTACAACTTGAGCTTTAAAAACAAACATGCCTGAATTCCAAAAATATTGTCCAGACTTAAAATATTCTTGCGCTGTCACCTGATCAGGTTTCTCCACAAAAGAATCAATACGCCGAGCAGAAGCATGACCAGCCACAGCCTGTCCTTGGCGAATATAGCCATAGCCAGTTTCTGGTGCTGATGGAACAATACCAAAGGTGACCAAAAAGTCTTGCCTGGCCAGCTCAACAGCCTGGTTTACAGCCTGATGAAAAACATGGGTATCTGCAACAAGATGGTCTGCGGGCAAGACCACAAGAAGGGCTTCACTATCAACTTTCAAAGCTTGTAAGGCAGCCACAGCTACTGCTGGAGCAGTATTTCTGCCTATAGGCTCCAAAACTATGGCCTGAGCTGCGATCTCAAGAAAACGTAGCTGTTCAGCGACAATAAAACGGTGCTCTTCGTTACAAATAAGAATAGGGGCAGTCACATCCTGGACACTGCTTACCCGCAGAACGGTCTCTTGAACCAAAGTATGGTGACCAACCAAAGGCAAAAACTGTTTGGGATACAGCTTTCGAGACAAAGGCCAGAGCCTGGTACCTGATCCACCAGCCAAAATAACGGGAATAATCATGCTCACTCCAGAATTACTTAGCAACTCTGCATTCAAATTTACTCAAGGAAACAAAAAAGAGCTATCCGTTTCCGCGAGGAAGGACAACAATAAACCACCTCACTGGCCTACAAGGCTAGCTACTTAAAAAGAACTACCAATAAATGAAAACTACCATTACTATATAAAATATTTATGGCTTTCTTATAATTTTAAGTATATCTTTAGTAATACTAATAAGAAGACAAGAGCGATTTTTTAAGCATATCCAATGCTGACAGTAACTTTAAATTAATCAATGTGTTCTGGAGAAATGCCATGATCAACACACAGTCTGTGAGGTTTACTACCAAACTTTTTGTCGGCATTTTAACAATTTTATTGTTATCTATTGTTGTCATCCTTGGAGTTGTCATTACTGACATCCGGCAGGGTCTTTTTGTTTTAGGTAAGAGCTCTTTGGAATGTACCCTGCAATCTGTATATAATTCCCTCGAAACACAAAATGTAATTCTTCAGAAAAAACTGGAAACAGATCTCTTTATACTGGAAGCTGAAATTGAAGGAATTGGTCAATTTCACTTTAATCCTTATGCCCAACGCGAACAAACCATCACTAATCAGGTGACACGCCAAAGTGAAAAGGTGCGGATTCCCTCACTCATGCTGGGTAGCACCACTATTAATGAAAACACAAACATTGTAGATAAAGTACAGGGGCTGGTGGGAGGTGTGGCCACTATTTTCCAAGTTGTGGACGATAAACTGTTACGAGTCGCTACCAATGTACGCACCACCGATAACCAAAGAGCTGTTGGTACCTATATTCCTTCAGATAGCCCGGTATATCAAAGCGTTATGCGCGGAGAAACCTATACAGGACGGGCTTTTGTTGTTGATGATTGGTATGTGACTGCTTACAAACCCATGCGTGATGAACAGAATAAAATTGTAGCTGTGCTCTTTGTTGGTAGCCAGATACTTACTCCAGCTTTGCATGACATGATTGCCTCTACTAAAGCATCAAATGTGGGTTATTTTTTTATTTATGACTCCACCGGTACTGTGCTGGTACACCCGACTCTTGAAGGCCAAAATATTTTTGAAATCAATGGTATTGGTGAATTTTTCCGCAATCATAAGGAAGGATTTTTAGAATATTTTTGGGAGAATGATCACAAGGTATCTTTTACCAAACATTTTGCACCTTGGGATTGGCATGTGGCTGCTGGTCTAAATAACCAGCAAATGCTTCAAGGACTGGATCAAAAAATTATTACCAAAAGTGCCTTGGTGTCCATATTTGTTCTGGCTGCAGGCATTATCATTAGCTTAATCTTGATTCGTGCTATTGCCAGGCCTTTGAATAATCTGGCCAGTGAAAGTCTCAAAATGGCCGATGGTGACTATACTGTCTCCTTTGTTCATCCAGCCCAAGATGCCATTGGTCATTTATCTTCAGCCTTAAACACTGTGGTCGGGCATACCAAAACAATGCTTGAAGAAATATCTGGCGTCACCAGTGCTCTGGCGACCTCTTCAACAGAGCTGACCAGTATTGCTGCACACATGACCGATAGTTCTAACCAGACGGCAAGCATGGCCAATACTGTTAATAATGCCAGTCAAGATGTGAGCACAAATATGAGCTCAGTATCCGCCGCCATGGAACAGGCCTCAGTGAACATGACATCGGTATCTGTGGCCGCAGAAGAAATGTCCGCCACCATCCATGAGATTGCTGAAAATGCCGAGCGTGCCAAAAACACCACCTCTGGGGCAGTCAACAAAGCCCAAGAAACTTCTGGGCGTGTTGATGAATTGGGTCGTGCTGCACAAGAAATCAGCGCGGTCACAGAAACCATTAGTGCCATTTCCTCACAAACCAACCTGCTGGCCTTAAATGCAACCATTGAAGCAGCAAGAGCCGGGGAAGCAGGCCGTGGCTTTGCTGTTGTCGCCAATGAAATTAAAGAATTGGCCTTACAAACAAGTCGAGCCACAGAAGATATTCGCAACAAAATAGGTGGGGTCCAAAGTGTGACAGCTCAAACTGTTCAGGAAATTTTTGAAATCACCCAAGTGATCAATGAAATGAACGAAATTGTTGGTGCTATTGCGGCAGCAGTGGAAGAACAATCTGTTACTACCCGTGACATTGCTGAAAATGTTAGCCAGGCCTCCCTTGGCATTACTGAAATCAACACCAATGTTGGCACAAGCTCTTCCATGACCCAGTCCATTAGTTCAGATATTGAACAGGTCCGTAGGGCTGCAGAAGAAATGAGTACCAGCAGTCTGACTGTTCAGCAAAGCTCCACAGAACTATCCACTTTGGCGGAGCGATTACGTCAATTGGTCGCCCATTTTAAAATATAAAATCAATCCCCGGTAAACCACTTTCATTCAGGCTTGCCGGGGATTGATTTATCAAGATTCGCCATAATACCTCAAAACCACGATACACTATATCCGTTTATCTGTAATTGCCCTTTTTTATAGCTCAGTACAGAGGTGAGTTCATCACCTTCCTGCACAATGAGATTGCGCTTTGTCAGTGTTGCCAGCTGATCCCTGTACTGACGCTTCAATACAGACAAATCTTCATCCCCCATCCATCCCGGCTGCTTCTTGGCCCATTGCCGATACATCTTTTGTACCAGGGGTTCATGGGCTCTTATCTCACCTAAAAGATCCACATAAGCCAAAAGCAAAAAGGGGCTGACCCAGGCCCATGGTGCAGGAGGATGAACCTGGCCTTGGAAAGTAGCTGTCAGATCTCCATCTGGAGTAACCAGTTGCAAACGAGAAAGATGCACCTGCGGATTATGGGCTAAAAGGGTGCGAGTCATGTCAGATGAATATTCCAAAAGCTTATTATTTTGGGCATCAACTACGTGTTGAGCAAAGGTTTCCAGAACTTGGCAATGAATATTGCGAAGGCTTAGGTCCCATTGAAGTGGGCCATAGACCTCATTATTAACAATAATTTTTTGGATATGTGTACCTTGAGCAATATGCACCAAGGTCTCATGAGTGTAACCTTCCAAGTTCAGATGAATATTCTCCAAAATGAAAGGCCCATGCATAGCCCTAGCCCTTAGACTTGCAATATCTAAAGAAACCTGGCTGTTAAGGAATGGAGCCTCTGTATCACCCCAAAAAGCATCACCATGCACTCCTTCCAAGACAAACTCATCTGCTTGGGATGCAATGCGTATTTGATTCAGGTCCACCTGCAACTGTATTGTACTATTCTTGTAGTCATATACCAGGTCAGCCTGACATCCGTGGAGGACTACTTTGCCCCTGTCCTCTTCCCACTCGACCAAAGGCACAGACAAGTTCCCAAGCACCGGACCTATAAAAGGGATCTCCCAAGTGGAAGTCGCCCTTTCCAGACCAAAAGACACAGGTATTGCACCTTGTTTTTCAGTACTCTCTCCTATTTTGGTGATCACCATAGCCAACATGGGGTGCGTGGATAACAAGTCCTGACCGGGATTTACAGGCCAAGGACCGTGTATAAAATCATGGTCAAGAATCAGGGTTTGTCCATGACCAATAAAATGCAATGATGGGGCAAATTCCAAAAATGTTTTAGCTTTGGAATAAAAAAGTCCTTGCTGATAACTGATATTCGAAACCTTGACCACCTCAGAGGCATTGAGTTCTGCCAAGAGTGCAAAATACTGCTGCCGGGCCTGCCCCCCCAAAAAATACGTTGCTGCAATATATACAACAAAGGTGAGCACAAGAAAAAAAGCTATCTTACGCATCGTAATATGTCCTTATCTCAACCAAAAATAAGGGCAAAGGGATATCCTCAACTCACGAATATCCCTTTGCCCACATAAAAAACTATGTTTTTAGTGTACTCTATTTTGTTGTTTTTACGACAACAGGGTCAAAGTTTCCTGGGCAATGGCCAATTCCTCATTGGTGGGGATGACAAAAATAGCTACCTGGCTCCCATCAGCCTGGACCGCTGTGGCTATTTTTTTACGCCCAGTATTTTTATCCAGATCAATGACAATACCCAAGTGTTCCAGTCCTGAGCAGACCTGCCGGCGGACCACATCATCATTTTCACCAATACCAGCTGTAAACACCAAGGCATCCAAGGGACCGGTTATGGCCAAATACGCACCAATATATTTTTTGATGCCATAGACAAACATATTCAGGGCCAGAGCAGCTCGCTTATCCCCTTGGGCAATGGCTGCGTGAATATCACGCATGTCATTCATGCCACAAATACCCTTGAGACCACTTTCTTTATTTAAAAGGGCATCCACCCCTTCCCTGCTCAGTCCTTTTTCGCGCATCAAAAAAGGAATTATCGCCGGATCAATATCACCACAACGCGTCCCCATCATCAGTCCAGCCAAAGGAGTCATACCCATGGTCGTGTCAATACACTGGCCATGACGTATGGCAGCCATGCTGCTGCCATTACCTAAATGCAAAGTGACCAAATTAATCTGATCTGGAGACTTGTTCAGCATCTGCGCTGCCTGTTGGCTGACATAGCGATGAGACGTACCATGAAAGCCATAGCGTCGAATCTTTAACTCCTTATACAAATCATAAGGTAGTGGATACATAAAGGCTTCAGGGGGCATGGTTTGATGAAACTGGGTGTCAAAAATTGCCACCTGAGGTACAGCAAAAAGCTCCCTGGCCACTTCAATACCCACCAGATTGGCTGGATTGTGTAACGGAGACAAAGGACAATTAGACCGGATTTTCTCTACCACCTCATCATCAATACGCGTGGTGTGTAAAAGACATTCCCCGCCCTGAACCACGCGATGGCCCACAGCATCAATATCGTCGCGTGAGGCAATGACACCCGTGTCTTGACCGGTCACCAACTCCACCACAGTCATCATGGCCTCACGATGGTCAGAAAAAGGTCGCTCTTCCCTGATTTCTTGTTCCCGAGCTGAACCTGGCCAATTTTTCTGCTCCACTTTGCCCATGGCTTCACCAATACGCTCCACCAAACCAGTGGTCATAACCAGGGAGCTATCCATATCTAACAATTGGTATTTTAAAGAAGAACTTCCAGAATTAATAACAAATATCTTCATACTATCCTCTAAACCAGTCCCTTGTCTGCTTGGGCCTGAATGGCTGTGATGGCTACAGTGTTGACAATATCGGCCACAGTACATCCTCGGCTCAAATCATTAACAGGCTTGTTTAAGCCCTGCAAAATGGGTCCAATGGCCACAGCATTGGCTGCCCGCTGCACAGCCTTATAGGTATTATTGCCAGTATTAAGATCTGGAAAAATAAAGACTGTAGCCCGACCAGCAACCTGGCTCCCGGGCATTTTTTTCGCACCCACATCAGGATCAATGGCTGCATCATACTGAAGTGGCCCTTCAAGTAACAAATGTGGGGCCATTTCCCGAGCTATTTTGGTGGCCTCAATAACCTGATCTACGTCTCCACCTGCACCAGAATCTCCAGTAGAATAAGAAAGCATGGCTACCCGCGGATCTACACCAAAGATACGTGCTGTTTCAGCAGAACTTAAGGCAATTTCAGCCAATTGTTGAGCTGTTGGATTGGGGTTCACCGCACAATCACCAAAAACCAGCACCCGATCCTTTAAACACATGAGAAAAACACTGGAAACAATGGATGCTCCAGTTCTGGTCTTAATGATCTGAAAAGCTGGGCGAATAGTATGAGCTGTGGTGTTTATAGCTCCAGAGACCATACCATCGGCTTGTCCTTTATAGACCATCATGGTCCCAAAATAGGTAGGATCCAGCATGATATCTTGAGCTGCTTCTTTGGACACACCTTTTTTTTGCCGCAACAAAACATAGGTGGATACATAGTCATTATATTGCTTGGAAGATTTGGGAGCCACAATAGTGCTTCCTTGTAGGTTCAGCCCCAATTGCGAAGCCATGGAACTTATCTGTTGAGCATCTCCCAAAATAGTTAAATCCACTACACCTCGCCGCAATAAAATATCTGCGGCTTGTAAAATCCGTTCATCACTTCCTTCTGGAAGGACAATATGCTGACGATGTTTTTTGGCTTGTTCAATGAGGCTATATTCAAACATCTGGGGGGTAACCTTGGTGGACTTACGAGTATTAAGACGTTGTCTAAACTCGTCTGTGTCCACACTTTCTTCAAAAACCCCCAGGGCTGAGGCAATCTTTTTCTGGTCACCTGGCTCAATTTTACCATACATACTATAGAGTCGCCGGGCCATCTGAAAGGTTGCTTCTTTACCCAATAAAACGGGCACAGGCACGCCGGTCCAGCCATCAATCAAACGGGCCAGACTGCGAGCCGGGCGAATCCCTCCTGTGAGCAAAATACCAGCAATATCTGGATAGGCTGATGATTGTCGCGTAGCCAGACTGCTGACCACAATATCTGAACGATCTCCAGGAGTAACTATGAGGCTGCCTTGATCAATATAATTGATAAAGTTTTCAATTTGCATGGCCGCCACCACAATATCGTTAACTTGTGCGGCCAAACCATCCCGACCATAAAGAACTTCAGCCCCCACCCACTTCATGACATCAGCCATGGTTGGTTTACCTAGGATGGCAACTTCTGGAATAATATAGACCAAAAGATCAGGCTGGTTCAACACCTTGCGCAAATCCATACGCAAAGCATTACGATCAGGCACATCAGCCCGATTGACAATAATTCCCAAGATATCAACGGCCTTGCCTCCAAAGGACTCCACAGTCAATTTGGTGGAACTGATAATATCTTGAACGCTCTTTTGACAGGCATTGGCCACTATCAAAAGCGGGCACCCCAGATTGGCGGCAATATCTGCATTTATATCAAATTCAAAAGCTGGAGTGGACCCCTCAAAATCTGTACCTTCTAAAAGTACAAACTCACATCGAGATTCCAGCTCTTTATATTTATTTATGATCTTCTCAATTAACAACGAATGTTGGCCAGCATTAACCAGTTCCTTGGCCTCACTCATGGTTAAGGCGTAGGTATCTTCGTACTGCAAACCCAGGTAAAATTGAGACAACATCAGGTCAATATCGTGATCTTTCCGGCCCGAGTCGTCATTAATAATTGGTCTAAAAAATCCGACTCGACGAATATCCCGCAACAGCATTTGCATGACACCCAAAATAATGGCTGATTTGCCACTGCGAGATTCTGTTGCGGTAATATACAGGTTGTTAGCCATTGCTTTTCCTTTGGACTTCCTTATTGCTCAAGGGCAAAACTCAAAGTGTTTCAGCATAAATTTCCATAACATGCCGGACTGCAACAGGGTCACCATGTTGCGAAAGCATGTCGGAAATTTGGAGCATACATGCTGGGCAGGCTGTAGCCACCACTGCCGCTCCTGAAGCCACAATATGGTCCCGCTTGATGGTGCCAATATCCTTGGAGAGATTATAATGCTCCAGGTTAAAGCTCCCACCGCACCCACAACACCGATCCGGCTCAGCCATTTCTATTAACTCCATGCGTGCGTTGCTTCGTACCAGGGCGCGAGGTTGAGCAGAAACTCCCATGGACTTTTTCAAGTGGCAGGGATCATGGTAGGTCACTTTGGTTCCAGATCCTGCTTCGGGCATCTCAATACCCACGACATCAACCATAAATTGCGTCACATCCATGACTTTTTTGGACATGGCCTCAATGCGCTCCTGCAAGGTCTGGGTCCTGTTTCCGGACATAAGCGGCCACAGCTCGTGCATAGTCGCTGTGCAAGTAGCACAAGGCGTCAGCAAATAGTCAAAGTTTTCCTTTTCAAAGATCTCAAGGTTGGTAGTAACCAAGGTATCAAAGGATTCTTTATCACCTGAAGATAAAGCGGGAATACCACAGCAGGCTTGGCCAGAAGGCATGTACACACCTATTTCATGGTGTTCCAAAGCTTTGAGCACTGCCTGCCCCACATGGGGATAAATCTTGTCCACCAGACAACCCGGAAAAAATGCCACGCGATACCCACCCTTTCCTGGGCGGGAATTGCGCGGTTTTTCCAATTTGCGCAAAGATTTTTTGGCCAAGGGCATAAAATGTCGCTGTCCAATAATCGGTGCGTTTATCCGTGCGCAAGATGACCCAATGATATCACTGGCCTGTTTGGTAAAAACTCCCTGAAACTTGGAAGCCACATCTAAAAGAGAATTGAACACCACCGGCCTGGTCAACAGACCTTTGAAAATCGCTTTCTTGGCAGCCGGAAGCCCCAGATAGGTATTGACAATAACTCTGGCTTTCAAAAAGATATCCAGGACCTTGACCCCACTAGGGCAATTGGCTGCACAAGATCCGCACAACAGGCACATATTCAGTTTTTCTTGTACACCTTGGGCATCTGAAATCATCTCATGCGCCAAGTTCTCCAAAAGGGCAATTTTTCCACGAGCCACATCGCCCTCACGCATGGTCTCAGAAAAGACCGGACATACTGCCTGACACAATCCACACTTCATGCACCCGACCAATTGGTCATCAAGTTCATGCAGCATTTTGGCCAGTTGATGTACATCAGCACTCATATCTAGCCTCCAATAATTTTACCTGGATTGAGCAGGTACTTGGGATCCACTGCTTTTTTCAATTGGCGAGAATACAAGATAGTGGCCTTGGATGTTTCTTTTTCCAACCATTTGGCCTTGGCAATGCCGATACCATGCTCGCCAGACAAGGTGCCATCAAGTTTTAAGGCCACATCAAAAATCTCGTCAATGGCCTGTTCTACCCGGGCAAATTCTGCTTTATCACGACGATCAGTCAAAATAGTGGGATGTAAATTGCCATCACCAGCATGACCAAAAGTTCCAATGTGTAATTTGTATTTCTCAGCAATATCATTAATGGCCTTAATCATGGCTGGAACCTGACTACGGGGCACAGTGGCATCTTCCAAAACAGTGGTTGGACGTGCTCTGGCCAAAGCTGGCAAGGCATTACGTCGTGCTTCCCAAAGCTTATGCTTTTCAGCTGCATCCTTGGCCATTTGCACCTGGAGCGCTCCATTTTTCTTACAGATCTCCACCACCTTGGCTGCGTCATCATCCACCAAAGCCTGATGTCCACCATCAACTTCTATGAGCAAAATTGCTGCTGCATCACAGGGAAGGCCTGCCTTGGTAAAATCCTCAACATACCTGATGGTGGCATTATCCAAAAATTCCAGGGTACAGGGCACAATTTTATTGGCAATAATGGCGGCAACAGTTTCTGAGGCTTTATTAATATCGTCATATTCAGCGAGCATGGCTTTGGAGGCCACTGGCGGTGGGACCAGTTTTAAAATAATCTGATCATATACCCCAAGGGTCCCTTCAGAGCCCACCATGAGTTGAGCAATATTAAGTCCTGTGACACACTTGACAGTCTTTCCGCCGGACTTGACGTATTCACCCTCTACATTCCAAAAATTAACACCCATGACGTAATCTTTGGTCACCCCGTACTTCAGTCCACGCAGGCCACCGGCATTTTCAGCCACATTGCCCCCCAAAGTGGACACAGCCTGAGAACCTGGATCAGGGGGGTAAAAAAGACCACGTTTGGCCACTTCAGCTGCAAACTTGGCGGTAACCACACCAGGCTCCACCACAGCGTACAGATCTTGTTCATTTATTTCCAAAATCTTATTGAGGCCATTAGTGAGAATAACAATGCCATGTTCTTTGGTGGGAATGGTGCCGCCACTTAAGTTGGTACCTGCACCGCGTACAGTCATGGGCAACCCATTTTCATTACATAAGGCCACAGTACGCCCGAGTTGCTCACTATTGGTGGGCTTTAACACCAATTCTGGTACCACAGCATCAAGGACGGCTGCATCATAGGAATAGGCATGACGATCAGCCTCGCTATCCATAACATTATCTTTACCAAGTAAAGATTGAAACTCTTTAAGTAGAGCTGGTGAAATCATTACTTTCTCCTAGTGATGAAAGAATCGAAATGGCGCGGTCCTGAAAAGCCAATGTTTCAGGACCGCGTAAAAACAGAAAAGAATCTAAGAACTATTCAAGCTCCAGGTGTTAGGGCCAAAGCTTTTTCACCACAAGAGCCATATATACTTTCCTAAAATCGATCGGCCATAAAAACAAAGGCCATAAGTGAGGCAATGATACCAACAACAATACCATAAAGCACAAAGGGCCAAAAGGTCTTTTTCAAAATCATGCCTTCACGTCCAATAAGACCTGTTACTGCACACACAGCAACGATATTATGAATACAGACCATATTACCCATGGCTCCACCAACAACCTGGGCAGCCACAATGATCTGATGGGAAAGATTCAACTGGTCAGCCATGCCCCATTGGAACTCAGAAAAAAGCAGGTCAGAAACCGTGTTGGAACCAGTGATAAAGGCACCCAGACCACCCACATAGGAGGCCAGCATGGGCCAGGCATTTCCAGCTAAATCCGCCATTGCCTTGGCCATGGCCAGAGGCATGGAGGGATAGTTGTTGGGATTCAAAGCCATATCAGCAACACCGGAACCTCGAAATACTGAGACAAGGGCCACAGCAGCCAACAGCGCAATGGTTGGTGCCTTCATCTTGGCAAAAGTTTCTGTCCAGGCCTGTTTCACAGCAGCCCCTGGCATTCCATGGATAAAAACAGTCAAAATGGCCACCAGGGTAAAGGGAATGGTACCTGGCAAATTCAGATAATCAATGGAAGCGGAAACACCGGTAAAACCAAGAATATTATTGAAGGGGATTTTTTGGGCTACAATAAAAGATTTAATGCCCAGGGCAGGAACACGAGTAATGACCAAAATAAGACCAATGAGGATATAAGGAAGCCATGCCTTAAACTGACTCATATGGGGCTTAAATTCAGTATCAGTGCTGGTAGCAATCATGCCGGTCCATTCTGCATCCCAGGTGCTCTGAGGACCGAAATCCCAAGTTTCCTTGGGCACACAAAAACCCTTTTTCGCTCCAGCCACAATGATCCCCAGACCCACCAGTCCACCGATCATGGATGGAAATTCCGGACCCACTAACCAGGCACAAGCCACATAGGGAATTAAAAAAGCAACGGCAGCAAAAACACAAAATTTCCAGGCAGCAAATCCCTCAACCCAGGACTTTTTTTGACCATAAAAACGGGTCAAAAATCCAAGCATGAAAATGGGCAGGATAACGGCCATAGGACCGTGCATCATGGTCACTACTTCACCAATGGCTTTACAAAAAGTGGGGAAATCAGTGTAGTTAAGGCCGGACACACCAGAGGCCACAGCGTTTTCCACCAGTTGTTTTACCGGAGTCAGTCCCATGATGATGGGAGTGCCCACTGCTCCAAAGGACACTGGAAAAGAGTTAAAGACCAGACAGACAACAGCAGCGGCCAAAGGAGGAAAACCAAGGGATAAAAGTAAGGGAGCTGCCAAGGCTGCCGGAGTTCCAAAACCAGCGGCACCTTCAATAAAGGCAGCAAACATATAGCCAATGATAATGGCTTGAATGCGTTTATCCCGGCTAATATTCTGCATACCATACTGGATGGTCTCCATGCCTCCAGAATATTGCAGGGTATATAAAATAAGGATGGCTCCAAAAACAATTATCAGGACCCCTATAGCCACCACAAAACCTTGCAAAGTCAAGGCCGTAATGTAGCCCACAGGCAGCTTCCAAATAAAAAAAGCGCCCAAAGCACAAGTCAACCAGGATAAAGGCATGGCCCGAGTGGATGGCCAACGCATACCAACCATCAAGACCAAGGCTACTAAAATGGGCAAAAGTGCGACCAGGGCCAATATAGAAATGGACATACTTTCCTCCAAATTCATGGAATAAAAAAAATAAAAAGCCTGTTTGTAGGCCAATCCCTACAAACAGGCTAAAACTTATTTACTGGCCTGCTCGGCCATCATCACAGGGTTCTCCAGGCTTGTTGGCCCCAGAATGCTCTGCTGTGGACGTCAAAGTGCAACCACCTCCTCCAGATCCAGTGGCCACAGGCTCAGAGGACTGAACCGGAGCAAACTCTTGCTGGGAGAGATATTCATACATGGCAAAACGTTGTAAATACTCCTGCTCAATTTGAGTACGCAAACGTTTGGAGGCTTCTGGAGCAATCTTTTCCAGTAAAGCATAGCGGTTTTCTCCTGCCAAAAATTCCTGCAGGGTTCCGTCAGGAGCTTTGGAATCCAGAGAAAAGGGATTCTTGCCTTCATCTGCCAAAAGCGGGTTAAAACGATACAGTGGCCAATACCCAGCCTGGACCGCCAACTTGGACTCAAGCTGGGTCTTGCCCATACCCTTGCGAATACCCTGGTTAATACATGGGGCATAAGCAATAACCAGAGATGGACCAGGATAGGCTTCAGCCTCACGGAAAGCTTTGAGTAATTGCTGCTTGTCATAGCCCATGGCCACTGTAGCCACATACACATAGCCATAGCTCATGGCCATGCGTCCCAGATCCTTTTTACCCGTACGTTTTCCAGCTGCGGCAAATTTGGCAATGGACCCCAGGGGTGTAGCTTTGGACGACTGTCCGCCAGTATTGGAATACACTTCGGTATCCAAAACCAGGATGTTAATGTCTTCGCCAGAAGCCAGGACATGATCCACCCCACCATAGCCAATGTCATAGGCCCAGCCATCACCACCAAAGATCCAAAAGGATTTCTTGGTCAAGAGATCTTCCCGGGCATAGATTTCTTCCAAAAGTTCATCTCGACAAACAAAGGTCAGAATATCGCGAATGGTGTCTCCATACTCTTTGGATTTTTCAGCATCCAGGCGGTGCTCAAGCCATCCCTTGAAAGCTTCGGCCAAGTCCTCGGGCAGCTCTTGGTTCAGGGCCTGGGTTATAAGGTTAACCAGTTTTTCTTCACGCTGGGCATAAGCCATCTGAATACCAAAACCAAATTCAGCTGCATCTTCAAACAAGGAATTACCCCAGGCCGGTCCATAACCATCAGCATTAACGGTGTAGGGAGTTGTTGGCGCTGAAGCACCCCAAATAGAAGAACAACCCGTGGCATTGGCCACAATCATGCGCTCACCAAAAAGCTGGGTCAGCACCTTGACATAAGGTGTTTCACCACAACCAGCACAGGCACCGGAGAATTCCATAAGGGGCTTGTGTAATTGGCTGCCTTTGACTGTGTCTCGACGCAACAAATTGTCTTTAAAAGGTATGGTTAGGGAGAACTCATGATTGGGTACTTGCTGGGTAATCTGACTTTCAATGGGCTTCATGACCAAAGCCTTGGTTTTAGCCGGACAAATATCAGCACAATTACCACAACCCAGACAATCTAAGGTATTGACCTGGATACGGAACTTAAGGCCTTTAAGCTCTTTACCCAAAGCATCCAGGGTTGAAAAACTGTCCGGAGCCCCTTCCAATTCTTCCTCACTGGCCAGCACAGGTAAAATTGCTGCATGAGGACAGACAAAGGAACATTGATTACACTGAATACAATGCTCGGCAGCCCATTCCGGTACATTGATGGCCACGCCACGCTTTTCATACTGGGATGTGCCCACAGGAAATATTCCATCAGGCTCAAAGGCTGAAACAGGCAAACTGTCACCCTTTTGGGCCAAAATGGGACGCATAACATTTTTGACAAAATCAGGATCGTCCTTGGCACAAACTGCATCATCCACAGCTGTAGCCCAAGACTGAGGATACTTGATTTCCACAAGATTTTCCACGGTCTGATCCACAGCAGCAACGTTCATATTAACGATCTTGTCGCCTTTTTTACCGTATGCTTTTTTAATGGCTTCCTTAAGTAAGGCCACAGCTTCTGCAAAAGGCATCACATTGGCCAGCTTAAAAAATGCAGTCTGCATGACCATGTTAATGCGATTACCCAGGCCCACGTCAGCAGCAATTTTTACAGCATCAATGTTGTAAAACTTGAGATTTTTCTGGGCAATAAGTTTACGCATACTGGCTGGCAGTTCTTTATCCATATCTTCTACAGACCAGATGGAGTTAAGGACAAAGGTGCCACCATCTTTAATGCCATCCAAGACATCATACATCTGGACATAGTTGGACTTGTGACAGGCAACATAGTCAGCAGCATTGACCAGATAGGTGGAACGAATGGGCTCTTTACCAAAACGCAAGTGAGAGACTGTGATGCCACCAGATTTTTTGGAATCATAGGCAAAATACCCCTGGGCATACATGTCCGTATTGTCGCCAATAATTTTAATGGCTTCTTTGTTCGCGCCCACAGTACCGTCAGAGCCCAAACCCCAAAACTTGCATTGCACAGTACCTGGTGCTGTGGTGTCTGCAAAGGGCAGAACATCTAAAGACGTATAGGTCAGGTCATCCACAATACCCACGGTAAAATGATTCTTGGGTTGTGCTACCATCATGTTGTCAAACACAGCCTTGGCCATGGCTGGGGTAAATTCTTTAGAGCCCAGGCCATAACGACCTGCCACAATTTCTGGCAGTTCACCGCGTTCCATGTATGCTGTACAAATATCCTTGTACAAGGGATCACCCTGAGCGCCAGGTTCTTTGGTTCGATCCAAAACAGTGATTACCCCAGCTGTAGCTGGCAAAACCTGCAAGAAATATTCAGGAACAAAAGGACGATACAAGCGTACCTTGACCAGACCGACTTTTTCCCCTTGTGTCAAAAGATGACGCACCACTTCTTCCAAAGTCTCACAAGCAGAACCCATGGCCACAACCACACGCTCAGCCTGGGGATGACCAACATAGTCAAAAGGCTTGTAAGAACGACCTGTCAAGGCCGAAACTTTTTTCATCTGGTCCACCACAATGGAGGGCACCTGTTCGTAATACAGGTTGGCGGCTTCGCGACCCTGAAAATAAATATCCGGGTTTTGTGCTGTACCTCGAATGACCGGGTTAGCTGGGTTCATGGCCCGACTTTGAAAGTCCTCAATGGCTTCAAAGTTTACCAGGCCTTTAATGTCTTCGTAATCAATGATTTCAATTTTTTGAATTTCATGAGAAGTACGAAATCCATCAAAGAAGTGCACAAAAGGAACACTGGATTCAATAGCAGCCAAATGAGTTACCAAAGCCAGGTCCATACACTCCTGGACTGAACCAGAAGCCAGCATGGCAAAACCAGTTTGGCGGCAAGCCATGACATCCTGGTGGTCACCAAAAATGGACAAGGCATGGCCGGCAATGGCGCGGGCACTGACATGAAAGACCCCAGGCAACAGCTCTCCCGAAATCTTGTACATATTGGGAATCATGAGCAGTAATCCCTGGGAAGCGGTAAAGGTGGTGGTTAGAGCTCCGCCAGCCAGGGAACCATGCACTGCCCCTGCAGCTCCAGCTTCAGACTGCATCTGACGTATCTTTACTTTTTGATCAAAAATATTTTTCCGACCTTGCGCAGCCCATTCGTCTGCAATCTCACCCATGGTGGAAGATGGGGTAATAGGATAAATTGCAGCAGTATCGCTCATGGCATAAGCGATGTGAGTCACTGCGGTATTTCCGTCCATGGTTTTCATATTTTTAGCCATTCAACTCTCCTTAAAACCAGGTTGATAAAAGGGTTGAGCTATTTCATCTAATCCAGCTCTACCTCGACCAAGGCTTTGGCTTACCCAAAAGTCACTATCTGTATTGGAATAAAACTGGGGTTCAGGTCAAGCCATAGGCACCCCCCTTTCACTCGTTTTTAACCTTAACAATATGATATCCCAAGCTTATGAATTTTTATTCTCTTTTTCCAGCACCCTCCATGGCATCAGCATCTGTATATTTAGCTCCTAACTCTTCCTACAATTTATGTTCTGGAGCACTGAATACAAAGCCTGGGTGCCCATATTCTCCAATCCCTGGGCCATGGCTGCCACATAGAGCTGGTCCACCAAAGCAAGGCCAGGCAAGGCCAGGCCCATTTTCTTGGCTTCAGCCAGGGCAATGCCCATATCCTTCACAAAATGTTTAATAAAAAAACCTGGATCCATATTGTTGTTAACAATGCGACGCCCCAAGTTATTAATGGACCACGAACTGGCTGCACCACTACCGATAACATCAATCACTGCATCTGCATTAAGCCCGGCCCGAACAGCATAGAGAAGAGATTCCACTACACCAACCATGGTTCCAGCAATAAGAATTTGATTACTCATTTTGGTATGCTGACCAGCCCCTGGTCCACCCATTCTCCGGATATTTTGTCCCATATGTTGTAATAAAGGCAAGACACTTTCAAAAACTTCCTCATCCCCACCAACCATAATGGCCAAAGAGGCATTTCTGGCACCCAGATCACCTCCAGAAACAGGAGCATCCAAAGTGGCCACGTTTTTGGTCTTGGCGGCCTCATAAATTTCAAGAGCCAAAGCTGGCTCGGAGGTGGTCATGTCCACCAACACAGTGCCTGGCGCACTATGGGCCAAAATCCCTGCTGATGAAAAATAAATGGAACGCACATCTTGAGGGTAACCAACAATGGAAAAAACAACGTCAGCCCCCTTGGCCACTTCACCTGGGCCCTCACACCAACGTGCACCTGCTTCAAGAACTGATGCAGCCGAAGCCTTGGTCCGGGTATAGACCTGAACCTTGTGCCCTGCAGCCTGCAAATGCCCGCACATAGAAGTGCCCATCACCCCAAGACCTATCCAACCAATGGTACTCATAACAAACTCCACAACATATCTTTATTGTAAAAAACATGACATGTACAAATAACAAGCCAGATTGGGAGTCCTTAGCCTGAAATAACCATAGAATATTTCAGGCTAAGGAGAAATATTTGCCAAGAGATTTGAACATGCTTATATTAACCAATTACACATAAAAAGGTACAACGAGGTGACCATGATTTGCCCTAAATGCGGAAAAGCAGAAGTATTAGAAGATACTATTTCTTATCAAATGGAATGTCGAAATAATCTTTTTTGTTTTGAAGAGGTGCCTGCTCCCAAGTGTCCAGAATGTGGACACTTTGTGATCACTGAAGAAGCCTTGAGCGTGATGCTGGCTAAAATAGAGCAACTGACACAAAAAGCAACTATCTCCTACCATAAATGCCGTTGGCCCAAAAACCATGTCCCTGAAGAACAAGACGATCCACAGGCCACAGTGGAACTCATGGAGACCATTAATAAAAGTGCCAGAAAATAACTTACTTTTCCTGGTAAAGGCGTACACCCAAAGGATGGTCCTCCAAGCGTAGACCCATGGCCTCTAATTCTTGGCGCAAGGTGTCGGCCAAAGTAAAATCTTTATTTTTACGGGCCAACTCACGCTGGGTAACCAATGCCTGTGCTTCCTGCGACCATTGGGTCATGGCTACAGGAAGCCGGGCATGATCAAGAAAACCCAAAACTCGGTCACAGGCCAAAAGCTGCTGGCGGATCAGATCAGCTTCGGCCTGGTTCCAATTTTTGGACCGAGAATGAATCATCTTGGTCAAAGCAAAAAGCCTGGGCCAAAAATGGGTCAAATCCAAATTCTTTTCCAAAGAGGCGTTTAAGGCTGTTTTCAAATCATAAATGGCCTGCTCCACCTGCGGGTCTGAACTCCCACTACCTTGCCCATAGAGGGTGGCTATATATGCATCTTGCAAGCGATGCTGATTTTTTGACCACATCTGCAAACTTTTTGGCGAACAAACCAGAGCCTTATCTTGGGCTGTGGATAAAAACCATAAGCGCAGGGCCGCACCACTACCGGCCAGTTGCAAAGCCTCTCCCAGAGACAAAAGCTCCCCTTGAGGCTCAGAAGCCATAACCGGCTGAATCGTTGCCCAGGCCACAGGTTGTACTCCTGCCCCACATCTCCACAAAGCACCAAAGTTATCCAAATGAGGAAAACGCTGTCCCTCACCCACAACCATGACAGAAATGGATTGTAGGCTTTCCAGAGCTGTTGCTGCCAATTGCAAGAACCAACTTGGCCGTACTTTACCCCATGGTGTTTCCACCACATCACCGAGTTTTAAATCCTGCAATGAGGCCCGCTTAAACAGAGTAAAATCAGCAGGATTTTCCTTGGTGTAGTCTGTTAAATCCACAGTATGTCCTACATGCAGCCCTGTGGTATCAACTCTGGAAATACAGCCATAGGTTTTATCTCTGGTGACATCAAAGTACACAGAACGTAATTTTTCATAGGCTTGGCCCTTGGCCAAAAGTTTTCTGGTCAACTCCAAAGCCCGAGGCAAACTGGTACTGGATAAAGCAACCTGCATCTCTGAAGTTATACCCAGATTTTGCGCATAATCCTGGACCCGAAGCACAGCTTGGTCAGCAAAATCAGAGAGCAATATATTTGCTTTCCTGGCTGCTGCCAAAGCCCGGTCATCCATGTCTGCCAATCCAATGGCTAAAGATGAAGTATCCCCCCTTTCAGCCAGGGCCCTGGACAAGACATCCAGCCAGACAATACGTCGCCAGGCATCAAGGTCGCCCAAAGCATCCAGGCTTGGACCAGGGGTAAACAGACCATGCCCACCAGAGGTAGGGCTTAAAACTTCTCGCTTTCCAGTGGCCACACTTTGGATACCAAGGCCATGACTGATTTGAGGAGCAAAAAGTGTGGTGGACAAATAGCGTTCACCGGTATCCGGACAAAGAAAAACTACCAGCCCGGCTTGGCCCTTGTTCTCCAAATCTCGTGCTATTTGCAAAGCCCCGGCCAGAGCAGCACCAGCACTCATGCCTGATAAAATTCCTTCCTCTCGAGCTAATTGACGAGCACAGGCAAAAGCTTCGTCATCCTCCACATGAAGAATCTGGTCCAGACAATGCTTATCATAAATCCCAGGGGGGTAGGATTCCTGCATATTCTTTAACCCCTGAATTTTGTGTCCAGCATAAGGCTCCACTGCCACAACCTGTACCTGGGGCATGGATTCTTTCATGCGTTGGGCAACACCCATGGCTGTGCCGGTAGTACCCAGGCAAATGACCACATGAGTGACTTCACCCTTGGTTTGCTCAATGATTTCCTGTCCTGTTCCCAGATAATGGGCCGTAATACAGACAGGATTATTGTATTGGTCCAAAAGCACATAGCGTTCAGGTTCTTTACGAGCCAGACCATAAGCCTCTTCAATGGCTCCATCTGTACCCAGGCGGCCAGGGGTCAGTAGCAGCTTGGCGCCATAAGCACGCATAATACGCTTGCGTTCCTCAGAAGCGGAATCAGGCATGATCAAAAGTAAAGGATACCCTTTTACGGCACAAACCATGGCCAGACCAATGCCGGTATTGCCGCTGGTAGCCTCAATAATGATTTTACCAGGAACCAACTCACCACTGGCTTCAGCAGCTTCGATCATGGCCAGGGCCACGCGGTCCTTGATGGATCCACCAATGTTTTGGGCTTCTATCTTGGCAGCCAGGGTAATATGGGAATGGGAGAAAACCCGATTTATGGTCACCAAAGGGGTTGCCCCAATAAGGGACAGAATATTTTTATGCATCATATACTACGCCTGCTCAGGAAGTACTGATTACTCCGATACATGGATTCTGGAAGGCCACTAAAGTGACCAGCTCAAGACAAGGAAGACCATATGTCATCCCAAGCTTGTCGAGGAGCTTGCCCTGAGCCTGGCCGAAGGAATCTCCAGATTTCTCGACTCGTTGCACTCGGTCGGAATGACAAGAAGGGAACCACGTCCTTCCTTGGATTCTACCATAAATGGCCAGGTGCAATCCCACTGTCGTGGTCACGCAGAATGACAAGAATGGATATCCTACACATAGTTACACAGGATACGGGGTCCACTCGCGTCATCCTGCGCGTCAGCCTAAGAGCCTGCCCTGAGTGTAGTCGAGAGATCTATACCTGTCCTGAGCGTAGCCCAAGGGACCCATCTTCCACCCACGTCATCCTGCGCGTTAGTCGCAGGATCCATGTCTTTACTGGACTCCTCGACTCCACTGCGTTTCGCGCGAAATGACACCTTGTGACATGCCCCATCTTACGTCATCCTGCGCATAGTCGCAGGATCCATATGCCGACTTATGTCATTCCCGTGCAGACGGGGATCAAAGTCTTCATACCCCTTCTGAACTGTACCACTCTTGGACTCCCGCTTGTGCGGGAGTGATTGAAGTAAACGTCATCCTGCGCGTAGTCGCAGGGAACCCTAACCTCCCAAGACAACCTCACCTGCCACCAACCAGTCCAGATTATACAACGAGGAGCTCTCCAAAACAAGGAAAAAGCACACTAATAAATAAAAGACCTGGCCAGGAAAAAAATTCCATGGCCAGGCAAGGTAAGGGAGGGAATCTGTTATGATTTAAGGCTCAAAAACCTACTCATTGGTTGGTTCAGTCTTTATTTCTTCTGAAAAAGCTTGCTCCGGCACATCTTCCAAAGTCACCGTCCCGGACATACCCGGTTTAACCATCTTGTTCTCTCCGTCCAATTGTCCTAAAATCTTAATAGTACGATTTAAAGGATCAGCCACAGCTGCAATCTGCCGAATAGTACCATGCACTGTGGTGCCAATTTCATGGACATCCATGGCAAAGGTCTGCCCAGGCTGCACCTCTTTGGACTGTGTGGAAGGCAGGAGAAAATGGACTTCCAAGTTGTCTGTACCCACAATTTCCATGAGGGGCTTGCCTGGTCCCACGTATTCCCCTTTACCCACATCCAAGGATACCACTGCCCCAGCAAAAGGCGCCCGCACACTGCACCGTTCCACATCCAGTTGAGCCAACACCTTGGCCTGAGTGCTCATATCCATTTCAGCCTTGGCCTTGTCCACTTCCTGGACACTGGCGGATTCCAGCCGGGCCAGACTTTGGGTATTTTGTAAAATAGCCTGAGCGAGGCGTTCTGCAGCAACATTTTGAGATAAATGGGCTCGGTAACTGCGACAATCCAAATCTATAAGTACATCGCCCAAGGCAAAGCTGTCTCCCTCGCGCACCTTGAGAGCACTGACAATAGAACCAATCTGACTGGAAAGGATCACCCGATCATGGGCCACAATCTGAGCCCGGATGACTTCATCAG